>ENA-UOWO01000704-UOWO01000704.1-activated-sludge-metagenome-genome-assembly--contig:-NODE-704-length-46783-cov-10.134331_pt1 | contig 46783 bp, 44 predicted proteins | sample MGYA00238148_ERZ761564 | MGnify/ENA primary metagenome ERZ761564 (study PRJEB28885, sample SAMN05720194) | activated sludge metagenome | isolation source: Anaerobic digester | place: USA... | reverse complement strand
GGCGCAGCTTCTGCGCCTGCAGGTAGTAGGCGTCGTAGTAGCCATGGCTCAGCACGTAGCTGCCGATCATGATGCGTCGCTTGACCTCATCGCCGAATCCTTCGGCGCGGGTCTTCTTGTACATGTCGAGCAGATCGGTGTACTTGGCCGCGCGATGCCCGAAACGCACACCGTCGAAGCGGCTCAGGTTCGAACTGGCCTCTGCAGGCGCGATGATGTAGTAGACGGGAATCGAGAGCTCGGTGCGCGGCAGGCTGACATCGACCAGCGTGGCGCCGAGCCTCTGCAGTTCGGCCAGTGCCGCGCGCACCACACCATCGACCCCCGAAGTCAGCTCAGCCGGGAAGAATTCCTTCGGCAGACCCACGCGCAGGCCCGTCAGCGGCTGGGTTGCCGTGGCGCCCACTCGCGGTTTGCGCATGGCAGCCGCGTAATCCTGGGGCGGGCGTTCGGCGCTGGTCGAATCCCGTTCGTCGAAGCCGCTCATCGCGCCGAGCAGCAGCGCGCAGTCTTCGGCGCTGCGTGCCATCGGGCCGGCCTGATCCAGGCTGGAGGCGAACGCGATCATGCCGAAGCGCGAGCACACGCCATAGGTCGGCTTGATGCCGGTGATGCCGCTGAAGCTGGCTGGCTGGCGGATCGACCCACCGGTGTCGGTGCCGGTCGCAGCCGGGACCAGGCGCGCGGCCACGGCCGCGGCGGAGCCCCCCGACGAACCGCCCGGCACGCGAGTCAGGTCCCACGGGTTCCTGACGGCACGGTAGGCCGAGTTCTCGTTGCCGGACCCCATCGCGAATTCGTCGCAGTTCAGCTTGCCCAGCGTCACCATGCCGGCGCCGGTCAGGCGTGAAACGACGGTCGCGTCGAACGGGCTTCGGTAACCCTCCAGCATCTTCGAGCCGGCGGTGGTCGGCAGCTCGCGCGTGACGAAGATGTCCTTGTGGGCCAGCGGCACGCCCAGCAGCTCCGGCGAACTTCCCCGGCCTCGGCGAGCATCGGCTTCGCGGGCCTGCGTCAGCGCAGCTTCCGCATCGACGCACAGCCAGGCGCCGAGGTGGTCGTGAGCGTCGATGCGCGACAGCAGGTGCGAGGTGACCTCGACACTCGAAACCTGCTTGTCGGCGAGGGCTCTTGCCAGTTCGGCCACACCCAGTTCATGCAGGGCGCCGCTCATTCGACCACCCTCGGCACCAGGAACAGGCCGTCTTCGACCGCCGGTGCGCTGCGCTGGTTGAGCTCTCGCTGGTTACTTTCGGTGACAACGTCGTCGCGCAACCGAAGGCTGACCTCGCTGACGGCCGACAGCGGCGTATACAGCGGCTCGACACTGCCGGTGTCGACGGCACTCATCCGCTCGACGATCGAGAAGAACGCATTGAGTTGCGTGAGCATGGCGGCCTGCTCGGCAGGCTGCAGCTCCAGCCGCGCCAGGTGGGCGATGCGGCCTACGTCTTCGGGGGTCAAAGCCATGGGAATTTCGGTCCGTTGAGGGGTTGCGGCGGGTCGTGAGCCCGGGTCCATCAGGTATTATCTGCGTTGGTTGTCAACCCATCGGACGCACAGCCCATGCCGTCTTCAGCGGGCGTGTCGCCTGATCGAACCGAGGGTCGCAAACCGCTGATGCTGCGGACAGTTCCGGTCGCGCGTCGCGTCCCGATGACGCTGGTTTCGCCCTTTATCCTCCTCCCTCATTCCATGGAATCGACGGGTTCAAGCGAGGCGCTCCTTCGCTGTGCGCGCCAGCGCTGATCACCGCATACACACTATGTTCGGATCATTTCGTCGCTACTTTTCGACGGACCTCGCCATCGACCTCGGAACCGCCAACACGTTGATCTACGTGCGCGGCAAGGGCATCGTGCTCGATGAGCCCTCGGTGGTCGCCATTCGCCACGAGGGGGGGCCCAACGGCAAGAAGACCATCCAGGCCGTCGGCTCGGAAGCCAAGGCCATGCTCGGCAAGGTTCCCGGCAACATCGAAGCCATCCGGCCGATGAAGGATGGCGTGATCGCCGACTTCACCGTGACCGAGCAGATGCTCAAGCAGTTCATCAAGATGGTGCACCCGCAGTCCATCCTGCGGCCCAGCCCCCGCATCATCATCTGCGTGCCCTGCGGCAGCACCCAGGTCGAGCGCCGCGCCATCCGTGAATCGGCCCTGGGCGCCGGCGCGTCGGACGTCTACCTGATCGAGGAACCCATGGCCGCGGCCATCGGCGCCGGCCTGCCGGTCAGCGAGGCCTCGGGCTCGATGGTGGTCGACATCGGCGGCGGCACCACCGAGGTGGGCGTCATCTCGCTGGGCGGCATGGTCTACAAGGGCAGCGTGCGGGTGGGTGGCGACAAGTTCGACGAAGCCATCATCAACTACATCCGCCGCAACTACGGCATGCTGATCGGCGAGCCGACGGCTGAAGCGATCAAGAAGAGCATCGGCTCGGCCTTCCCCGGCTCCGAGGTCAAGGAGATGGAAGTCAAGGGCCGCAACCTCAGCGAAGGCGTGCCGCGCAGCTTCACGATCAGCAGCAACGAGATTCTCGAGGCGCTGACCGATCCGCTCAACCAGATGGTGTCTGCGGTCAAGAACGCGCTGGAGCAGACGCCTCCCGAACTGGGAGCCGACATCGCCGAGCGCGGCATGATGCTGACCGGTGGGGGTGCGCTGCTGCGCGACCTGGATCGCCTGCTCGCCGAGGAAACCGGGCTGCCGGTGCTGGTCGCCGAAGACCCGCTGACCTGCGTGGTTCGCGGCTGTGGCATGGCGCTGGAGCGCATGGAACGCCTCGGCTCCATCTTCACTTCCGAGTGACGCCAGGGCGGGTGGCTGCAGCGTGACTCCGGGGGCCTTCGCCGTGTTCGTTGCTTGCGGCATCCACCCATGCCCTTAGGCACCCTGGATCGAACCCCGCCGCCTTTCTTCCGGCAAGGCCCGTCTGCGCTGACCAAGCTGGCCCTGTGCTCGGCGCTGGCTGTGTTCCTGATGGTGGCTGACACCCGATTCACGCTGACCCAGCCGCTGCGTGCGCTGCTGGCCACTGCGCTGCACCCGATCCAGCGCACGCTGCTGGCGCCGGTCGACTGGTCGGAGCAGGCAGCCGACTACGCCGGCGGTCTGCAGCATGCCATTGCTGCTGAATCGGCCGCACGGCGTGAACTCGCGGCTCAGGCCGTTCACGTGGCCCGTGCGAATCAACTTCAAGCCGAGAACGAGCGGCTGCGCACCCTGCTTGAACTGAGAGCCGGACTCACGGTGCGCTCGCGCGCAGCGCAGGTGTTGTACGAATCGACCGATCCGTACTCCCGCAAGGTGGTCATCGATCAGGGGCTCGCGCAAGGCATCGTTGCCGGCTCGCCGGTTGTCAGCGATGCCGGAGTGATCGGGCAGGTCACACGGGCCTATCCGCTGTCGTCCGAAGTCACGTTGCTGACCGACAAGGATGCGGCCGTTCCGGTGCTCAACGCGCGCACCATGGCGCGCAGCGCGGCGTTCGGTGGTGCGACCGGAGACTCGCTGGAACTGCGGTTCATGGCCGGCAACGCGGATGTGCAGGTCGGTGACCTGCTGCAGACGTCGGGCGTCGATGGTGTCTATCCGCCCGGACTGCCGGTGGCCAGGGTGGTGACGGTCGATCGCAAGGTCGACTCGGGGTTCGCGAAGATCATGCTGGTTCCGGCGGCTCTGCCGGACGGCGTGCGCCACGTGCTTGTGCTGGAACCGATCGGGCTGCAGTTGCCGCCACGACCGGAGCCGAATGTGGACGAGCCCACCGCTGCGGCGTCCTCGGCTTCCGCGCCTGCCAGGAAAGGAGCCCGCCGATGATCATGCCGCGAAGCTCCGATCAGTTGCTGTTGCCGGTCAACCCGCTGTTCCTGTGGTTCACTCTGTTGACGGCACTCGCGCTGAATCTGGTGCCGTTGGGTCGCCATCCCGCTGCGCCCGACCTGCTGGCGCTCGCGCTGGTGTTCTGGAACGTGCATCAGGTGCGTCGGGTGAGCGTCGGCGTGGCCTTCATGTTCGGCCTGGTGATGGACGTCCACGATGGCGCCATCCTCGGGCAGCATGCGCTCGCGTACACGCTGCTGGGCTTCGTCGCGACCACGATCCATCGCCGGCTGCTGTGGTTCACCCTGCCGTCGCAGGCACTCCAGATCCTGCCGCTGTTCGTGGCTGCGCACCTGGTTTCGTTCGCGGTGCGGATGATCGCCGGTGGCATGCTGCCAGGCTGGCAGGCGCTTCTGGCACCGGCATTCGAGGCGTTGCTGTGGCCGCTTGCCACCTGGTTGCTGCTCGCGCCGCAGCGCCGCGCGCCAGACCGCGACCAGAATCGACCTTTGTGAGCTTCCACGTCGCTGTCGCTGCCGCCCAGAGGCTGGCCAGGCCTCTGGGCATTCCGGCGGGCGTCTCCGAGCAGCCGGGGACGGCGCGTCTGCCTCCACTCCCCCGAGGAGGCGCCAGTGACTGAGATCAGGAACGTCGAGCAGGAACTCAGCCGGTTCCATGCGCGGCTGGTGGCCGCCACCGCCTTCGTGCTGCTGTGTTTCGGCCTGCTGGGCTACCGCCTGGTTCACCTGCAGATCGTGAAGCACGACGAACTGAGCGTGCAGGCCGAGAACAACCGCATCTCGGTCGTACCCATCGTTCCGAACCGCGGGTTGATCGTCGACCGCAACGGCGTCGTGCTCGCGAACAACTATTCGGCGTACACGCTCGAGATCATGCCGGCGCGCGTTCAAGACCTCGAGTCGACGATCAGCCAGCTCTCGGAGGTGATCGACATACAGACCCGTGATCGCAAGCGTTTCAAGCGGCTGATGGACGAAAGCAAGAACTTCGAATCGCTGCCGATCCGCACCAAGCTCACGGACGAGGAAGTCGCCCGCTTCACCGCGCAGCGCTACCGCTTCCCCGGTGTCGACGTGAAGGCCCGGCTGTTTCGCAACTACCCGCTCGGCGATGTCGGCAGCCATCTGCTGGGCTACATCGGCCGCATCAACCAGGCCGAGAAGGAAGTCATCGACGAGCTGGAGGACGCGGCCAACTACCGTGGCACCGAGTACATCGGCAAGCTCGGCATCGAGCAGAGCTACGAGAGCGACCTGCATGGCACCACCGGTTTCGAGGAAGTCGAGACCAGTGCCTCCGGGCGTGCCGTGCGGCGCCTGCGCAGCAACCCGGCGACCCCCGGCAACACCGTGGTCCTTTCGATCGACATCCGCCTGCAGGCGCTGGTCGAGACCCTGTTCGGTGATCGGCGCGGCGCTTTGGTCGCGATCGATCCGCGCAACGGTGAGGTGCTTGCGTTCGTCAGCAAGCCCACCTTCGATCCGAACCTCTTCGTCGATGGAATCGACAGCGAGAGCTGGAAGGAACTCAACGAATCGCCAGACAAGCCGCTGCTGAATCGGGCGCTGCGTGGCACCTACCCGCCGGGCTCGACCTACAAGCCGTTCATGGCGATGGCCGCGCTGAACTCGAACAAGCGCTCGCCCAGCGTGCTGATCAACGACACAGGCAGCTTCACATTCGGCGGCCATCGATACGGCAGCCCCGAGAACGAGCGAGGCGGCATCATGGACATGCGCCGTGCCATCGTCGAGTCGAGCAACGTCTACTTCTACACGCTGGCCAATGAGATGGGCGTCGACCTGATCCACGACCAGCTGTCGCCCTTCGGCTTCGGGCGCAAGACGGGCATCGACGTTGAAGGCGAGGTCACCGGCCTGCTGCCGTCGACCGAGTGGAAGCGGCGTGCCTACAAGAAGCCGGAACAGAAGAAGTGGTACGCCGGCGAGACGATTTCGCTTGGCATCGGGCAGGGCTACAACAGCTTCACGATGCTGCAGATGGCCACCGCGATGGCCACGCTGTCGTCCGCCGGCAAGCGCTACGAGCCCCGGCTGGTGCGCCAGATCGACGACGTGCTGACTGGCGCGCAGCGCAAGATCTCGGCGCAGGCGCTCGAGCCCGTCGAGCTGAAACCCGAGCAGGTCGATGTGATCCGCGAGGCGATGAATGGCGTCACGATCGCCGGCACCTCGGCGCGTGTGTTTGCCGGAGCCGGCTACCAGAGCGGAGGCAAGACCGGCACGGCGCAGGCAGTCGGCCTGAAGCAGAACGAGAAGTACAGCGCCCACCGCGTCGATGAGCACCTGCGCGATCACGCGCTCTACATCGCTTTCGCCCCGCTGGCCGACCCGCAGATCGCGGTGGCGGTGATCGTCGAGAACGCGGGCTGGGGCGCGGGGGCTGCGGCACCGATCGCACGCAGGCTGTTCGACTTCATGCTGCTGGGTCGGGTGCCGAGCGAGGAGGACATCGCAGCGACGAAGTCCGGCACCTCGGCCGCGCCGATCGGCCAGCCGCGCAACGTGCAGGATCTGGTGCTGCCGGGCAGCGGCAGTACCCCGTCGGCGGCTGCCGCGATGATCGGCGTGGCTTCGGCACCTGCAACTTCGCTCGCTGCCGCGCCGATGGCCGTTTCAGGGGGGGCGTCGCTGGTCTCTGCAAACGCGGCGGCCGAAACGCCCGACAACCGGGCGCTCAGGCGATGAGGCCGGCATTCGAGAAGCCTTCGCTGCTGCAGCGGATGATTCCGCTGTTTCGCGGTTTCGACGGGCCGCTTCTGCTGGCGGTGCTGATCCTGGCGGCCCTCGGGCTGACGACGATGTATTCGGCCGGTTTCGATCATGGCACCCGGTTTGTCGACCACGCACGCAACATGCTGCTGGCAGCCGGCATTCTTTTCGTCGTCGCCCAGATCCCTCCGCAGCGGTTGATGGCTCTGGCGGTTCCGCTCTATGCGCTCGGCGTGGCGCTGCTGGTCGCCACCGCGCTGATCGGCATCACCAAGAAGGGTGCCACGCGCTGGCTCGATCTGGGCGTCGTGATCCAGCCGAGCGAGATTCTCAAGATCGCCATGCCGTTGATGCTGGCGTGGTGGTTCCAGCGTCGCGAAGGACAAGTGCGCGCGCTCGATTTCATCGTCGCGCTGCTGATCCTGGCGGTGCCGGTCGGGTTGATCGTCAAGCAGCCCGACCTGGGCACCGCGATCCTCGTGCTGGCGGCCGGCCTGTTCGTGATCTTCTTCGCCGGGCTGCCCTGGAAGCTGATCGCGCCCGTGGTCGCGGTGGCGGTGATCGCCATCGCGGTGCTGGTCCTTTCGGGCGACGCGATCTGCCAACCCGATGTGAAGTGGCCGATGCTGCGCGACTACCAGAAGAACCGGGTCTGCACCTTGCTCGACCCCACCACCGATCCGCTGGGCAAGGGTTTTCACATCATCCAGGGAATGATCGCCATCGGCTCGGGCGGCATCACCGGCAAGGGCTTCATGAAGGGCACGCAGACGCATCTCGAGTTCATTCCCGAGCGCACCACCGATTTCATCTTTGCCGCCTACTCCGAGGAGTTCGGACTGATCGGTTGTGTCGTCTTGCTGCTCGGTTTCCTGTTCCTGATCGTGCGCGGGCTGATGATCGCCTCCGAGGCACCCAATGTGTTCACGCGCCTGCTGGCCGGCTCGATCACGTTGAGCTTCTTCACCTACGCTTTCGTCAACATGGGCATGGTCAGCGGCATCCTGCCAGTGGTCGGTGTGCCGTTGCCCTTCATCAGCTACGGCGGAACCGCGATGGTGATCCTGGGCCTGGGGCTCGGCATCCTGATGTCGATCGCGAAGAGCCGGCGGCTGGTGCAAGGCTAAAGTCGGCACAGGGTCCCGACGCAGGCTTGCGCGCGGTGCTGCCGAGGGCGCGGGGCGACCGGCTCCGCTCATGTCCCCCGGCATCGGCCTGCGGCCGAACCTCCTCCTTTACTTCGCTGTGCCAATCACCCCACGCCCTCGGCAGCCGGCACCAACGCCGCATGCGAAGGCTTTCAATCCCCGACCGTTTCGGTGGTTGCAGGCGTGCTGTGACGGGTCGTTGTGTGGAGCGAAGTAAAGAAGGAGGGCCGGTCTTTTCCGGCCCGGGTGACATGAGCGCAACACAGCGACTCGGCGCAGCACTCCCGCGCTGATTGCATGTGATTCGATGCGATCAAACGCGACCGTGTATCAGAACCCCTCTTCGACCAGCTCTGCCGCGCGGATCAGCGCGCGGGCCTTGGCTTCGGTCTCGCGCCATTCGAGCTCGGGCACCGAGTCGGCCACCACGCCGGCTGCCGCCTGCACATAGAGCATGCCGTCCTTGACGATGCCGGTGCGGATCGCGATCGCCACGTCCATGTCCCCGGCAAAGCTCAGGTAGCCGCAGGCGCCGCCATAGATGCCGCGCTTGACAGGCTCCAGCTCGTCGATGATCTCCATCGCGCGCACCTTCGGCGCACCGGTCAGCGTGCCGGCCGGGAAGGTCGCCTTCAGCACGTCGAGGTTGGTGATGCCGTCCTTCAGCAGGCCTTCGACGTTGCTGACGATGTGCATCACGTGCGAGTAGCGCTCGACCGTGAACGCCTCGGTGACTTTCACGCTGCCGGTCTTCGCGATGCGGCCGATGTCGTTGCGTGCCAGGTCGATCAGCATCACGTGCTCGGCGCGTTCCTTCGGGTCGGCGCTCAGTTCGGCTTCCAGTGCCAGATCGTGTTCGGGTGTGCTGCCGCGCGGGCGCGTGCCGGCCAGTGGGCGGATCGTCACCTTGTCGCCCGCTGGCGTGTGCTCGCGGCGGACCAGGATTTCCGGCGACGCGCCAACGACCTGGAAATCGCCCATGTCGTAGAAATACATGTACGGCGAGGGGTTCAGCGATCGCAGCGCACGGTACAGACTGAGCGGGTTCCCGGCGTAGGGCTTGCGCAGGCGCTGCCCCACCTGCACCTGCATCATGTCGCCGGCGGCGATGTATTCCTTGGCCTTCAGCACGGCGGCGATGTAGTCGTCCTTGGCGAAGTCCCGCAGCACCTCGTTCGGGGTGCGCCGCTCGACCGCAGGTGCCTGCACGCTGTTCTTCAGCTTGTCGGCCAGCGCCGAGAGGCGTCGCTTGGCACGCGGCAGTGCATCGGCTTGCGCCGGGTCGGCGTACACGATCAGCGACAGTCGCCCCGACAGGTTGTCGATCACGGCCAGCTCTTCGCACTGCAGCAGCAGGATGTCCGGCGTTCCGAGACCGCCGGGCAATTCGGTGTGCGCCAGCTTCGGTTCGATCGCGCGCACCGCGTCGTAGCCGAAGTAGCCTGCCAGGCCGCCGCAGAAGCGCGGAAGTCCGGGTTGCAGTGCGACCTTGAAGCGCTGCTGGTAGGCGGCGATGAAGTCGAGCGGGTTGCCCTCATGCCGCTCGATCACGGCACCGTCGGTCAGCACCTCGGTCAGGAATCCGGTGGCTCGCAGCATCGTGCGAGCGGGCAGGCCGATGAACGAATAGCGGCCGAAGCGCTCGCCTCCGACCACGGATTCGAGCAGGAAACTGTGGCGCCGATGCGTGTCCGACGGCTGGCCGCTGTCGTCGGTGCAGGCGAGCTTCAGGTACAGCGATAGCGGCGTCTCCAGATCCGCAAAGGCCTGCGCGATCAGCGGAATGCGGTTGTAGCCCTCGTCGGCGAGGCGTTGGAATTCAGTGTCGGTGATCACGTTGCGGGGCCCTCCACGGCCCGGGACCTCGCCCGGCGGCCAGGGTGCGCATTATCAGGGCGGTGCCTGCGCCAGGGCTTTCGGCATCGACTCGGGCGGGCTCCTAGAATGGCTCGATGGCCCGCCCTGAATTCACCTGCTCTGTCACCGTGCGGCATCTCGCCGAGCAATCCGACCCCAAGGAGCACCAGTACGCATTTGCCTACACGGTGACCATCCACAACACCGGGGACGTCACGGGCCAGTTGATTGCCCGTCACTGGATCATCACCGACGCCGAGAACCATGTCGAAGAGGTCCGGGGTCTCGCCGTGGTCGGCCACCAGCCGCTGCTCAAGCCCGGCGAGCATTTCGAGTACACGAGCTGGACGCGTATCGCCACGCCTCTGGGCACGATGCGTGGCACCTTCATCTGCATGACCGAGGAGGCCGAACCCTTCGACGCGGCGGTTCCCGAGTTCGGGCTGACGCTCGCTTCGGCGCTGCACTGATGCAGCGGTCGGTCGGCAGCCGTTGACCGCAGTGGCCGGGATGTCCGCGTCCTCGTCGGTGTGGGATCTCACGGCACTGCTCAATGCAGCCGCCCACGCGTCCGATCCCAAGGCGCCGCTGCCCGACTGCAATCTCTGGGTCATCCGCGCGCTCGAGTGGCTGCGCCACCCGCCGATGTCCGGCGCCGGTGAATCCGCTGCCGATGAAGCTGCCGCAGTTGCGACGCCCGCGACTCCACCGCCGCTGCTCAGGCTCAAGCACCTGCTCAATGTCCTCGATCGTCACCCCGAGCACCGCGCCCAGGTGGCCGGTGTGCTGGGACGCTTCTGGGGCGCGATGGACAGCGCCGCACTGTTCGCCGATTTCGGGTTTTCGTCTCGCGCCAATTTTTTCGGTGAGATCGGCCAGCGGCTGAAACTCAAGCTGCTGCCGCTGACGCCTGCCAGCAGCGATCCGTCCGAACTGTTTGCGCTGCTGTTTCCGGGTGATGACGACGGGGCCTGGATGGAGTCGCTGGACCAGCCCACTCTGATGCGCTTGCTGGGCCTGGTGCCCGGCAATCCGGCGGATGAGCGTGCCTGGCTGACACCGTTGCTCGACGCCATCATGTATCTGGCCAGTGCGGTTCGCGCGGCCGGATTTTCCGGCGCGTTGCGCAGGCGCATGAGCCCCGAACTGCTGGTCGAGGCGCCGTTTCGCCAGCTCGCGGTCGTCGCCGAACGCATCCGGGAACTGGCGAACACGCCGACCCGGGACGACGCGGCGCTGCTGCGCGAAGCACAGTACCTGCGTGCGCTGCTGGACTCGTGCCGCCGGTGCGCCGACAGCGTGCACGGGCACCTGGAGGAACACGGCGTATCGATCAATGTCGTGTTCGATGTCGATCAGTTGAAGCAACGAACCCACCGCATCGAGCAGTTGCTCAACTGCGTCATCAGCCCCGAGCCGGCGCGCGAGGTGACGCGACTGTTCGCCGAACTGGTGCGCACCGCTGCCGACCGCCGCAGCATCCGCGCGCTGTTCGCGCGGCACTACTCGCTGCTGGCCCGCAAGGTCGCCGAGCGCAGTGCTGAAACCGGCGATCACTACATCACCCGGGATGGCGCCGCCTACCGTCACATGCTGCGCGCGGCGATGGGCGGCGGCGCGGTGATCGCGGGGACGACATTCGTCAAGTTCCTCGTGCTTGCGCTGGGCCTGTCGGCGTTCTGGGGCGGCTTCTGGGCCGGCATGAACTACGCGGTCAGCTTCGTCATCGTGCATCTGCTGCACTGGACGGTGGCCACCAAGCAGCCTGCGATGACTGCGCCCGCGCTGGCCGAGAAGCTGTCGGACGTCGCTGACGACCCCGCGGTCGAACGCTTCGTCGACGAGGTTGCGAACCTGATCCGCTCGCAAGCGGCCGGCATCTTCGGCAACCTGGCCGCCGTGATCCCGCTCGTGCTGCTGGTGCAGTGGGCGTCGCAGGCTGTCTTCGGCGCGCCGCTGGTTCAGGGACACGCGGCCGAGCATGTGCTGGACTCGATCACGCTGCTCGGCCCGACGGCGCTCTTTGCAGCCTTCACCGGGGTGCTGCTGTTTGCCAGTTCGCTGATTGCCGGCTGGGTCGAGAACTGGTTCGTCTGGCACCGCCTTGACAGCGCGATTGCCTGGAACCCGCGCATCGTCGATCGCCTGGGCGTGGCTCGCGCGCAGCGCTGGGCGGCCTACTGGCGGGCCAACATCTCGGGTTTCGCGTCGAACATCTCGCTGGGCCTGATGCTCGGCATCGTCCCGGCGGTGGCCCTGTTCTTCGGCCTGCCGCTGGAGGTGCGGCACGTCACCCTGTCGACCGGCCAGCTCGCCGCCGCAGCCGCCGCGCAGGGCCTGTCCGTGTTGCACCACGGCCCCTTCTGGTGGTGTGTGGCCGGCATCGTCGTCACCGGACTGCTGAACCTGACGGTGAGCTTCTTCCTGGCGTTCAGGGTCGCGATGCGCTCACGCGGCATCCGGCTCGCCGACCGCAGTCGCATCCGGCAGGCGATTGCAAGGCGGCTGCGCAGCCACCCGGGTTCGTTCGTGTTGCCCCCCCAGGCCGTCGATTGAATTGCGCGGTGGCCTTGCGGTTCAGTGTCGACCCTCCGTCCCGCCCCGCCCGCCGCGGTTCCCGCTTGAAAGCATCCTTACTCAGACCTCAGCATCATGAGCACCGTGGCGTCGAGCGCTTCCAGGAACAGGCACATGACACGCGTCGTCGCTTTGTGCGCAGCGGTTCTGGGCGTGCTGGTCGGGTGCTCCAGCGCGCCGACTGACACCTCCCCGCCGGCCGACCAACCGGCGCCGGACGCGCGGGCTCCTGACGCTGCACCCAGCGCAGCCAGCGTGCAACGCGGCCGGGCTCGCTGGGTGCCGGCGCGCTGGAGTGACCTGCCGGGCTGGGAGATCGATCGCACCGCGGAGCTGTGGCCCGCGCTGCTTCGGGGCTGCGAGAAGCCGGCCGCGGGCTGGATCGGCATCTGCGCCGAAGCGCGTCGCAGTGCCCCGGCGGACGACGTCAGCGCGCGGGCCTGGCTTCAGCGCCATCTGCAACCCTACCGGGTCGAGTCGCTCGACGGATCGGATCAGGGTTTGATCACCGGCTACTTCGAACCACTGATCGAGGCGCGCCGCACGCCGCAGGGAAGGTTCCGCGTGCCGGTTCATGCACCGCCGAACGATCTGTCCAGCCGCAAGCCCTACTGGACCCGCCAGCAACTCGACACGCTGGCGCCCGCGCAGGCCAGCGTGCGTGGCCGCGAACTGGCCTACCTCACCGACCCGCTCGACCTGCTGATCCTGCAGATCCAGGGTTCGGGTCGACTGTGGCTGACCGAAGCCGACGGCAGCCGCCGGCAGTTGCGTGTCGCGTTCGCCGGGCACAACGATCAGCCTTACAAGTCGGTCGGTCGCTGGCTGATCGAGCAGGGCGAGTTGCGTGCCGATCAGGCGTCGTGGCCCGGCATCAAGGCCTGGGCGCAACTGAATCCGCAGCGAATCAACGAGTTGATGTGGTCCAACCCCCGCGTGGTCTTCTTCCGCGAGGAGCCGCTGCCTGACCCGACCGTCGGGCCCCGCGGCGCGCAGGCGGTTCCACTGACCCCGGGCCGCTCCGTCGCGATCGACCCGACCAGCATCCCCTACGGGACGGTGCTCTGGCTCGACACCACGGAGCCGCTGTCGAACACGCCCCTGCGCCGCGTCGTGATGGCGCAGGACACCGGGAGTGCCATCACCGGTGCGGTCCGGGTGGACTATTTCTGGGGATGGGGCGACACCGCCGAGCAGCAGGCCGGCCGCATGAAGCAGCCCTTGCGGGTCTGGGTGCTGGCGCCACGCAACTGATGGACCGGCTCAAGGTCATTCGGATTGCTGCGGGCCTGACGGTGCTCGCCGTCCTGGTCACCACTGCCGTCGTCGTTTACCGGTGGCGGGATGCCGAACGGGTCGCGGCGTTGCAGCGAGCCGAGACCGAGCGCACCCGAAAGGCATTCATTCAGGCGGCCGAAGCGGCCGAGCGTGCCGCAGCGGCGACGACGCCACCCGAGGTGTTGCAGGCACGCAAGGATGCGGCACTGCGCGAGTTTCGAGCTGCCGAAACCGAGATGCTCCTGCAGCAGACACGGGCCAGGCTGGCGCGTGAGGAGCGGCAGGCCGCCGCAGGCAACACCCCGGGTCCGGGAGCATCTGCTCCCGGACCCTGAGGTCGGGCTCACGAGGCGACGCGCGTTCGCCTACTCGGGGTCCTTGTCGGCGTCGGCGTCGAGGGCCGCTTGCTTGGCGTCGATGCTGTCGCTCGTGGGCTGGGTCCCGTCGAGCGCGGACTGCGCGTCCGCGATCTCGGTGGCCGTGGGCACGCCCGTACCGCCGGCGGTGTCATCGTCGGCATCGCCGCCACACCCTGCCAGCAGCATCGTCGTCACACAGAGTCCCCAGCCGAGCAGCCGGAGCCGGGCCAGCGGTCCGGGGTCGCCGGGCGGTGCGGCGTTGAATTGGAAGGCCATCGCGTTCCTCCTCAATTCGTCACGGCAGGCAGGACGACGCTCTTCTCGCTGTTGCCGCAATCGGCATGCTGGAACCCTGTGTTGCCGTACATGATGCCGTCGTCGCCGCTTGCAGCGACAGGCTGGTTGGACGAACCCACTTGCGCGCTGCGCACGCCGCCGGGCACGCGATTGGCGATGGTCACGCCGGAGAAGCCGGCGGTGGCGAGTCGGTGCCGCAGCTTCCAGGCGATGTTGTGATCAGCGCACGAGGTGTCGCCGCTGACGCCCACCGCCCCGAGCTTGCCGCCGGTGCTGTAGAGGCCGACGCCGCCGCCGAACACATTGATGCCGCCCGGCTTCAATCCGAGCATCGGGTCGTTGGTGGTGCCGTAATTGGTCGGGTTGCCGCGGTAGACCACGCGCGGGTCGACCGGGTTGCTGAACTGCAGGCCGTTCAGCGAGTTGCCGTTCTGCGTCGGGGTGAACAGGTTGGCGGTCGATAGTGCGAAAGTCGGGCGGCTGAATCCGTTGGCGGTGTAGGCCTTCTGCGCCGAGATCACCCGACTGTTCAGCCATGCGTCATCGGCTGCCGTGCCCGAGGTCGCGACCGCACAGACGACACCGTACCGGTTGACGACCGTGGCCCACATCGGGAAGTCGAGACCGCCATTCGACTCCGAAGCGGAGCCGCCGGCTGCTGCCGGCACCACCGCCTTCAGGGCGGCCTCAAGGACCGCGCTGCTGGGCAGGCCGGCGCAGTCGTTGGCGGGATTGTTCGGTGCAGCCAGGGCACTCTGGGTCGCGAAAAGGCTCATCGCGGCCAGGGCCACAGAGCACAGGGTACGGGTGGGGTGGGTCACTTCGGGGTCTCCCTTGTTGAGTCAGTCGGGTTCACATCAAGCCACGAGTCGCGGGGCAAGTACACCCCCGGACACCCTAGACACCCTGGAAATGAAGAACCGATTCGGGCCGCGTTCACAGCGCGGCGCGACCTGTTCTGGCGGGCCTCGTTGTTATCCTCGACCGATGGGCCTTTTCGCAGTAACGGTTTTCCTCTCAGCTTTCCTTCTCTTCCAGATCCAGCCCATCGTGGCGAAGATGATCCTGCCGTGGTTCGGCGGGTCGTCTTCGGTGTGGAGCGTGTGTCTGGTCTTCTTCCAGGTCGAGCTCCTGCTGGGATACGCCTATGTGCATTGGCTGCACGAGAAGGTCGCGGCCCGCAGGCAGCCGCTCGTGCATGGGGCCTTGCTGCTGCTGAGCCTGGCACTGCTGCCGGTCGGCGCCGACCCCGCATGGAAAGGTTCCACGCTGTCCCCGGGCCTGAGCGTGCTGGCCGTGCTGGCCACCGCGGTGGGCGCTCCCTATCTGCTGCTGTCGACGACCGGCCCGCTGATGCAGACCTGGTACGCGCGCTCGTTCCAGAGTGCCGGAGCCGACGCCAGACCCTACCGGCTGTATGCGCTGTCGAACCTGGCGTCGATGCTGGCCCTCTTGTCGTACCCGGTGCTGGTCGAGCCGGTGCTGCCGGTGGGCACGCAGGCGCAACTGTGGTCGGCGGCCTACGTGGCTTTCGTCGCGACCTGTCTGGCGACGGCCTTCTTCACGCGGCGCCGCATGGCGCCTGTTGCGCCGACAGCCGTGATCGATGCGCCTGCCGTGCCGGACGTTGCGCCGCATCCCGGCTGGAAGGAGTGCCTGATCTGGATCGGCCTGGCCGCCACCGCATCGATGCTGCTGTTGTCGATGACGCGTCATCTGACGCAGGACGTGGCACCGGTGCCGTTCCTGTGGATTGCGCCCCTGTCCATCTACCTGCTCAGTTTCATCCTGTGCTTCGACGCGCCGCGCTACTACGTGCGTCCGTTGTTCCTGGCCGCGTTGCTGCCGGCGTTCCTGGCGCTTGACCGGGTGCTCGACAGCGGCATGGACGTGCCGATCCTGATCGCGCTGATCAGTGCGTCGCTGTTTGTCTTCTGCATGGTGTGCCACGGAGAACTGGTCAGGCGCAAGCCTCCGGTGCGCCATCTCACGCTGTTCTATCTGATGCTGTCGATCGGCGGGGCGCTCGGCGGGTTTCTGGTCGGGCTGGTGGCCCCAGCGATCTTCAATGCCTACTTCGAACTGCCGATCGGCCTGTTCCTCTGCGCGGCGCTGGTGAGCGTGGTGCTGTGGCGCGATCTGCGCACCGTGTGGCGCGTGGTGCTCCTGATCGCCCTGGCGGGGTACGGCTGGCGATTGGCGGACATCTCCTGGGAATACGTGCACGGCTACCGCAAGGTCGTGCGCAATTTCTACAGCCAGCTGCGCATCGACGACAGCGTCGATGACGTGCTCGGGCCGAAGCGCAAGATGGTGCACGGCCGGATCAACCACGGCGAGCAGTTCATGGATCCGACGCTGCGCAGGGAGCCGACCGCCTACTACTGCGAGAAATCGGGCATCGGCCGCGCGATCCGCAGCCTCCAGAAGGAGACGCCCTTGCATATCGGCGTGGTGGGTCTCGGCGCCGGCACGCTGGCCGCCTACGGGCGCGCAGGCGACCAGATGCGCATCTACGAGATCAACGAGCAGGTGCTCGAACTGGCGCGCAGCGACTTCACCTTCCTGTCCGACAGCGCGTCGCGCATCGAGCCGGTGCTCGGGGATGGCCGCCTGATGCTCGAGCGCGATCCGCCGCAGCACTTCGACCTGCTCGCGATGGACGCGTTTTCAGGCGATTCGATCCCGGCGCACCTGCTGACGCTGGAAGCGATGAAGACCTACTTCGGGCAGATCAAGGCCGACGGCCTGCTCGCGGTGCACATCACCAACCGCTACCTGGACCTGGAGCCGGTGATGGCGGCCGTCGCGCAGCACTACGGCAAGACCGCGCTGACCTATGACCTGGATCCCGGGGACGATGATCTGTACTGCCGTCACACGACCTGGGTGCTGATGATGAGCTCCGCGCGCGCCGCCGCATTGCCGCAGTTGCTGCAGGACGGTGTTCCGCTGAAGCCGCGCCCCGGCTTCGCGCCGTGGACCGACAGTTTCTCTAACCTGCTCAAGATCCTCAAGTAACCGCTCGCACCGGGGCAAGCCGTCACAGCCCGAGGTCGCTCAGGCTCGCGTGTTCATCGGGGCGCCTGCCGAGCGGCCAGTGGAAGAGCCGTTCGTCGGCCTGGATCGGCAGGTCGTTGATGCTGGCGTAGCGCCGCATCATCAATCCCTGCAGGTTGAACTCCCAGTTCTCGTTGCCGTAGCTGCGGAACCACTGTCCCGAGTCGTCGTGGAACTCGTAGGCGAAGCGCACCGCGATGCGCGCGCCGTCGAACGCCCACAGCTCCTTGATCAGCCGGTAGTCGAGCTCACGCGCCCACTTGCGCTGCAGGAACTCCTTCACCTGCGCGCGGCCGACCGGAAACTCCGCACGGTTGCGCCAGCGCGTGTCCTCGGTGTAGACGCCGACCACGCGTTCGGGGTCGCGCGAGTTCCAGGCGTCCTCGGCCATGCGCACCTTCTGGCGTGCGGTCTCTGCGGTGAAGGGCGGCAGTGGGGGGCGGGTTTCGCTCATGATGTGCTTCCTACCGAGTTGCGTTCAGACCTGTCAATTGAATCGAGTTCAGTACGGGAGCGCTGCGCCGACTTGCTGTGTTGCGCTCATGTCCTCCGAGCCGGGCTGCGCCCGACTCTCCCCCTTACTTCACTCCACACAGCGACTCGGCGCAGCGCTCCTGCCACCACCGAAGCGGTCGTGAATGCCTTCGTGTGCAACCACGGCGCCCTCGGCAGTACCGCTCCCAAGCCTGCAATCAAATGCGGTTCCGGATCAGTAGGTCTTGTACGACAGGAACTTGCCCGACATCACGATGCTGACCCGGTCGCCCGCGGCGTTCGGCTCGCGCGTCAGGTCCATCTTGAAGTCGATCGCGCTCATGATGCCGTCGCCGAATTCCTCGTGGATCAGTTCCTTGAACGTCGTGCCGTAGACGTTCACGAGCTCGTAAAAACGATAAATCAGCGGGTCGGTCGGTACCGAGGTCGGCAGAGAGCCCTTGTATGGCACCACCTGCAGCCATTTCTCGGCCTCGGCGGGCAGCCCGAAGGTCTTCGCGACGATCTTGGCCTGCTTGGCGTCGAAGGTCATCTGCCCCAGGCATCCCGCGGTGACCCATTCCTTGCTGAGGCCGACCTTCTTGGCCACGTCATCCCATTTGATGCCCTTCTTGACCTTGGCCTCGATGATCATTTCGGTGACGTCATTGCGGTTCATGGTTGCTCCTTGCTTTGCGTGTTGGAAAGTTGTTTCAGGCGATCGCGAGTCCGGGCTCGACGACCGGGGGCAGTGCGGGGGCCCGGCCGTGCGACAGCTCCTTCGAGCGTGCGACGAGGAAGTCGACCAGGTGGTTGCGGATGCGGTAGTACTGCGGATCGTGGTGCAGCGTGGCGCGCTGCCGGTCGCGCGGCATCGTGTTGCGAACGATCTCGGCGACCCGCGCCTGCGGCCCGTTGCTCATCAGCAGGATCTTGTCGGCCAGCAGGATGGCCTCGTCGACGTCGTGCGTGATCATGAACACCGTCTGGTGCGTCTCGGCACAGATGCGCAGCAGCTCGTCCTGGATCGTGCCGCGGGTCAGTGCATCGAGTGCGCCGAACGGTTCGTCGAGCAGCAGCATCTTCGGCTCGATCGCAAACGCTCGCGCGATACCCACGCGCTGTTTCATGCCGCCCGACAGCGCCGACGGGTTCTTGTCGATGGCCGGCGTCAGGCCGACCAGCGCAACGTACTTCTCGACCTGCACCTTCACCTGGGAAGCGCTCCACTGGGGCCACTTGCTGCGCACGGCAAAGGCGATGTTCCTGCGCACCGACAGCCACGGCATCAAGGCGTGCCCCTGGAACACGACACCGCGCTCCAGGCTCGGTCCCGCGACTTCACGGCCATCCATGAACACGTGGCCGTCGGTGGCCTGGTCGAGACCCGCCAGCACGTTCAGGATCGTCGTCTTTCCGCAGCCCGAGTGGCCGATGATGCAGACGAACTCACCCTTCTGGATGCCGAAGTTGACGCTGTCGAAGACCGGCTCGCTGACCTTCCCGTCCGGTGACGGATAGCTTTTCGACAGACCCTCGATGCGCAGGAAGGGCGCTTCGGACGGCGTGTTGAAGCCGGTTTCATTCGACATACGACACCGCCTTCTGCGCTTTCGCGAACATCAGGTCGAGCAGCATCCCGACGACGCCGATCACCAGGATCGCGAAGATCACGTTGGTCAGCGACAGGTTGTTCCACTCGTTCCAGACGAAATAGCCGATGCCGGTGCCGCCGACCAGCATCTCGGCCGCGACGATCACCAGCCACGCGATGCCCATGCTGATGCGCATGCCGGTCAGGATCGTCGGCGCTGCGGCAGGCAGGATCACCTCGAACGCGAGGCGCAGCCGCGATACCTCGAGCGTCTTCGCGACGTTGAGCCATTCACGCCGGACGCCGGCGACACCGAACGCGGTGTTGATCAGCATCGGCCACACCGAGCAGATGAAGATCACGAAGATGCCGGAGATCGACGAGTCCTTGATCGTGTAGAGCGCCAGTGGCATCCAGGCCAGCGGCGAGATCGGTTTCAGGACCTGGATGAACGGATCGAGCGCACGGTAGAGCATCGGGCTCATGCCGATCAGGAATCCCAGCGGGATCGCCACCAGCGCGGCGATGCCGAAGCCGAGCGCGACGCGGGCCAGCGAATAGCCGAGCTGGAGCCCGATGCCCTTGTCGTTGGGGCCGTTGTCGTACAGCGGATCGGCGAGGTTCTTGACCACCGTCGCGCCCATCTGCGCGAGCGTCGGGAAGCCGCTGCTCTTCTTGTCGCCTTCGGCGGCGGCCGGATCCTTGCCGAGCAGCTTCTGGTACTCGATCTGTTCGGGGGTCAGCGTGACGGCCGGCCCGGGCGCCGACTTGGCGGGCAGCGTGGCCAGGTGCCAGACCAGCAGCACCATGACCAGGATGAACACCGACAAGGCGCCGGACTGCAGCGCCTCCTTGCGGGGAGTCTTCACCGTGCCGCCTCAGGTGCGGCTGATCGCGAAGCTCTTCGCGTACGCGTCGGCCTTGGCCGGGTCGAACTCGCGGCCCATGATCGAGTACTTCCTGTACGCGCCCTCCGGAACCTTCTGATCGAGCAGCTTCATCTGCTTCTTGGCGTCGGTCAGCAGGAACACCTGCTCGGCGATCTGCTTGTAGTTGACATCGCCCTTGATGTAGCCCCAGCGCTTCATCTGGGTCAGCATCCACACCGCCATGCTCTGCCACGGCACCGGGTCGAAGTCTGCGCGGTCGGGAACGGTCTTGATGCCGCCGAGGCCATCGGCGAACTTGCCGGTCAGGACCTGGGCCACCACCGTCTCGGGCTGGTTCAGGTAGGCGGTGGGCGAGATGACCTTGGCGATCAGCTCGCGATTCTTCGGGTCACGAGCCATGTTGGCAGCGGTCAGCACCGAGCGGTAGAGCGCGGCGAAGGTGTTCGGGTTCTGCTTGATGAAGTCTTCGCTCACCCCGAAGGCGCAGCAGGGGTGGCCGTCCCAGATTTCCTTCGAGAGGATGTGGATGAAGCCCACCTCGTCGTACACCGCGCGCTGGTTGAACGGGTCCGGGCCGAGGAAGCCGTCGATGTTGCCTGCGCGCAGGTTGGCCACCATCTCGGGCGGTGGCACGACGCGGATCTGCACGTCGGTGTCCGGGTTCAGGCCGTTCTCTGCCAGGTAGTAGCGCAGCAGGAAGTTGTGCATCGAGAACTCGAACGGCACCGCGAACTTGAAGCCCTTCCAGCCCTTGGGGTCGCGGTTGTCCTTGTGCTTCAGCGCCAGCGTGATCGCCTGCCCGTTGATGTTCTGGATCGTCGCCACGCGCATCGGCTGGGCGACCGAGCCGATGCCCATCGAGATGGCCAGCGGCATCGGCGACAGGAAGTGGGAGGCGTCGTGCTCCTTGTTCAGCATCTTGTCGCGGATCAGCGCCCAGCCCGCGGTCTTGTTGAGCTGGACGTTCAGGCCCTGCTGCTTGTAGAAGCCGAGCGGGCCGGCCATGATCAGCGGCGTGGCGCAGGTGATCGCGATGAAGCCGAGCTTCAGGTCGGTCTTCTCCAGCGAACCCTTGTCCTGCGCCATGGCTTCGAGAGCGCCCATCGGCAGCAGCGAGGCGATCGCTGCGCGCGCGGTGTTCGCGCCGACCGCCTGGAGGAATCGACGGCGCAGCGGCTCGTGCGGGAACAGCGCCTTGACCAGCGTCGCCTCGATGAAATCGCGCGAATGGGCTTCGGCCGACAGTGCCTGCGCCTCGGCCTGGTGGTCGGCGGCGCTGTGGTCTCGACCGCAGCCGCACTTCATCATCAGCGGCCGGTCGGCGTTGTAGGGGTCGAAACTGTTGGCGGGCGATCGATCGTCGTTGCGGCTCATGCGAACACTCCTTAGTGATGACTGGAGCGTACGCAGCAAGCACAGGCCGCGCCATCGAGCCTGTGGTGAAAGCCGTGTAGTGCTGGCACTACACGCGGCGGCGCCTGGCGCCGCCAGCAACTAGCGTCTGCGAGCCTGCTGTTCGCAGAAGCTGCACTGCAGCACCTGTGGCCGACCGGCCAGGCGATGCTGTTCGATCGGCGCGTCGCACGTGGCGCACAGCCCGTAGCTGCCGGCTTCCAGCCGCGCCCTGGCAGCGCGCACCTCGGCCAGCGCCACGAGCTCCGGGCGCGCGCGGTCCGCGGCCTCGTCCCGGGCACTCCGGGGTTGCCGCAGCATCAGCGCCATGGCCTGCGACATGCCTACCAGCCGTCTTTCGAGGTCGTCCAGCCGCAACTGCAGCAGGCTGCGCATGGGTTCGTCCAGCAGCATCCCATGTGCGCCGTTCATGGCCGTGTGACCAGCGGTCCAGTGTGATTGTTGCGTCTGCATGCGGGCCTCCGGATCCACCCCGCGCGACGTGCACCGGGCTGGGGCCACTGTAGTGAACGATGTGCTCGCGGATCTTGAGCGGCGTCAAGTCGGGGACGGCTCGGCCTCACGCGTCACCCCGGATGGAGGCGGCCTCGTCACAGACCGGTGGCCAACCCCATCATCCAGGCGGCGCCCAGGCCGGCCGCCAGGGCCGTGCTCACCCGCGCGGCGTACTTGCGCCCGCCGGCGAACGCTGCCACCGCACATCGCGAGATCGAATTGGTGGTGATGGCGATCAGGACACCGAGCACCATGTGGTGGTTCGTCAGGCTGCCGGCCGCATGAAGCGAGGCCAGCGATGCGACCGGTGCGTGCGCATCGACCAGCGAGGCGATGGCGATGCTGACATTCAGCCCGGTGTCTCCGAAGTGGCGCTGCGCGCTGCCAACCACAAGCGCCACCACGGCGAGCAGCAGCGCGATCGCTATCGCCTCGCGAGGGCGCAGGGCGCCACCCTCCTGGGCAGGCACCTCGTCGGGAGCCGACCGTGCAGCACTCGATCGCAGTGAAAGCAGGCCGGCGGCCGCGCCGCCGACGGCGCCTGCCAACGCGACCGGTGCGATCGCGATGGCAGCGGCCGGAGACAGCACCGAACTCATCACCAGGGCCTGCAACCAGGTGGCCACCGAGGACAACGCGGCGCCGCCTGCCAGCATCGTCATCTGCTGCGGGTGGGTGCGGGCCCGGCTGCCGAACGACGCGACCGTGGCGGTGCTCGAGACGAAACCCGAGACCAGGCCGGACAGCAGCAGCCCGCCTCGCGGTCCGAGCCAGCGCAGCGCGACATGGCCGGCCGCCTGGATGCCCAGCAGCAACAGAACCATCGACGCGAGGGGCCGCGGATCGATGCCGCCGAGCCAGGACAGCGGGCCGGCCGGAATCAGCGGCAGCACGATCAGCCCCAGGGCGGCGATCAGCAGGCCGTCGTGCAGTTCCTGGTCGCTCAGCAGCTGCGTGGCGAACCTGTGCAGTCGCTCCCTGGCGGCCAGCAGTGTCGCCAGGCCGACGCCGCACGCTCCGCCGAAGGCCGGCGACAGCACGCACTGCACGCCGATCAGGTAAGTGGTGAACAGGGCCACTTCGGTCGTCAGTCCGGGATCGCTCGAACGACTCTTCCAGTAAGCGGCGGCTGCGAGCACCGCGACCAGACCCGCGCCGCAGACCACCAGACCCGGAACGGACAGCCACTGTGCCAGTGCGCCAGTCATTGCCACCACGGTGAAGCTGCGCAGCCCGGCGGCCTGCCGGTCGTCGCCTGCCCCCTTGCGCCGCTCGCGTTCGATGCCGATCAGCAGGCCTGCACCCAGCGCCACGGCCAGGCCGACGAAACCGTCCTGCGGAATGTCCACGATCACAACTCGACCGTCGCTCCATGCTGGGGCACGGACACCTTCCAGCCCAGTTCGTCCTGGATGCGCAGCCGCAGGGTGTCGGCCGCGTCGGGCTCCCCGTGGACGACGAAGGTGCGCTCGGGGGGCGCTTCGAAACCGCGCAACCAGGCCATCAGGCCGTCGGCGTCGGCATGGCCGGAGAAGCCTTCGAGGTGGCTGACCTCGGCTTTCACCGCCACGTACTCGCCGTGGATCTTGACCTCCCGCGCGCCGGCGATCAGGTGCGCGCCGCGCGTGCCGCCGACCTGGAATCCGGGAAACACGATGTGGTTGCGCGGGTTGGGCGCCAGCGTCTTCAGGTGATACAGGACGCGCCCGCCGGTCGCCATGCCGGCGGCCGAGATCACGATCTTGGGCCAGCGCATGCGGGTCAGCTTCTCGGACTCTTTCGGTCCGGCGATCAGCGTCACGTCGTCGGTCAGCGAGCCGGCCTCGCGCGACGGGATGCGCAGCAGCCGGCGATGCCGCTGGTACAGCTCGGTGGCGGTTGTCGCCATCGGGCTGTCGAGGTAGACCGGCACGTCGGCCGCGATCTCGCCGGCCGCCTTCAGCCGCTGGATCACCAGCAGCAGCGCCTGTGCCCGACCGACCGCGAACGACGGCAGCAGCACGCTGCCCCCGCGTCGAGTCGTCGCCCGGATGATCTCGCCGAGGCGCGCCTGCACGTCCTCCTTTGGATGAACCCGGTTGCCGTAGGTTGATTCGATCAGCAGCACATCGGCCTGCGCGACGCGGCCCGGTGGCGGCATCAGCAGGTCGTCGCTGCGTCCCAGATCGCCCGAAAACACCAGCGTGCGGTCGCGGGCGCGCAGCCGCACCGACACCGCACCGAGCAGGTGGCCGGCTGGCGTGAAGTCGATGCGCGCGTCTCCGATGCGAACGCTGCGGCCGGCCGGCAGCACCTCGATGCGCGCGATGGCGCGCTTAGCATCGGCGACGGTGTAGAGCGGCAATGCCGGTGCATGGCGCGTCCAGCCACCGCGGTTCGAGCGCCGCGCGTCCTCTTCCTGCAGGTGCGCACTGTCGAGCAACAGCACTTCAGCCAGGTCACGCGTTGCCGCGGAAGCGTGCACCGGCCCCTTGAATCCCTGCTTCACGAGCGCCGGCAGCCAGCCGCAGTGGTCGAGGTGCGCGTGGCTCAGGACCACCGCGTCGATCTCGGACGGTTTGACAGCCAGTGGCGCCCAGTTGCGTTCGCGCAAGGCCTTGTAGCCCTGGAACAGGCCGCAGTCGAGCAGCACGCGGGCACCGGCGGCGTCGATCAGGTGCTTGGAACCGGTGACGCTGTCGGCTGCGCCGAGGAAGGTGATCTTCATGGGAAGGTGGCATGGCCCGATCGGTGGCGGTCACCGACTTTCGCACACGTGGAGTCACCGCTCCCCGACCGGCCTCAGACGTGCAGCAATTCCTGCTTCACCGCGTACAGCGCCAGCTCGACATCGTTGCGTGCGCCGGTCTTGTCGAGGATGCGGGCGCGGTAGGTGCTGACGGTGTTGGAAGACAGGACCAGCTGCTCTGCGATCTCGCCGACGCTGCGGCCACCGGCGAGCAGGCGGAACACCTGGTATTCGCGGTGCGACAGCCGCTCGTGCAAAGGCTCGTCGACCGGACGCATGGAACCGACACCGGCGCCCAGCGCGGTCGCCATGTGCTCGGCCACCGTCGGCGTGATGAACAGTCCACCCGCCGCGACCTTGCGGATGGCGGCGGACATCTGCTCCGAGTCCGCGCTCTTGTTCAGGTAGCCGGCAGCGCCCAGCTTCAGGCTGCGCACGGCGTACTGCTTGTCGGGGTAGGTGCTCAGCATCAGCACCGGCAGCTTCGGGAATTCGGTCTTCAACTGCCGAAGCACGTCGAGGCCATCGCGATGCGGCATCGCGATGTCCATCAGGATCACGTCGATGCCGACGATCTCCTCGCCCCCCGGGTCGGCCGAACTGGCCTCGCGCACCTTGCGGATCGCCTCGGGGCCGGTGTCGGCCTCTCCGGCGACCACGATGTCGCCGGTGTCGGCCAGGATCTGCTTGATGCCCTGGCGCACGATCAGGTGGTCGTCGCAGATCAGCACGCGGATCATGGCGCCCCTTTCACGAAGGCTGTGTTTGCCGTGCCCGGTGGGCGATCCGAGCTGGCCGTCAGTCCGTCCCCGTCGCGCTCGGGCATCGGCATCGTCAGCCGCACGCAGGTGCCGTGGTTCGGAACGCTGTCGATCGCGAGGCTCCCGCCGAAATGGCCGGCGCGCTCGCGCATGCCCATCACGCCGTAGCTGCGCGGGTGCTCCAGCGCCGAAGGCTCGGCGCCGATGCCGTCATCGCGCACCTCGATGTACAGCTCCGGGTGCGGCGGGCCATCGACATAGAGCCGGATTCGAACCGAGCGTGCCTGCGCATGGCGCGCGACGTTGCTCAGCATTTCCTGAAAGATCCGGAACACCGCGATCGACCAGCGGTCGCCGTCAGGGCCACTCGGCGGCTCGGTCTGCGCTGCGACGTGCATCTGCAGGTCGGATGCCAGTTCGGTCGTCTCGATGAACTCCTGCGCCTGCCACTCGAGCGCGGCCCACAGGCCCTGGTGGTCGAGGATGCTCGGGCGCAGGTCGGTGATGATGCGGCCGAGGTTGTCCACCGCGGTGTCGATCGTGCGACCCATGCCATGGCACTTGCAGCTGAGTTCGGGTCGGTCCTGAACCCGCTTCTCGACCCAGCCGACGTCCATCTTCAGCGCGACGAGCAGCGAGCCCAGTTCGTCGTGGATCTCGCGGGCGATGCGGGTGCGCTCTTCCTCGCGCACCGATTCCGAATACGCGGACAGCTCGCGCAGCGCGCCGAGCGCCTGGGTCAGCTCGGCCGTGCGCTCGCCCACCCGGCGTTCCAGCTGCTCGTGCGACTGCTGCAGCAGTGCCTCGCTGCGCTTGCGCTCGGTGATGTCGACGATGGTGACCACCGCGCCCTGCACGACGCCGCCATCGAGGATCGGGTGCGACGAGTATTCGGCAGAGAACGGGCTGCCGTCGGAGCGCCACAGCACTTCGCTGTCGATGCGGCACGGCAGGCCCTGCCGGAACGCGTTGAAGATCGGGCAGTCGGCCTCGGGGTAAGGCTGACCATCCGCGTGGGTGTGGTGCATCAGCTCGTGCATGTTGCGGCCGAGCACCGCGTCGTTCGGGTAGCCCAGCATCTCGGCGGCAGCGCGGTTGACGAAGGTGCAGATGCCGAACATGTCGACGCAGAAGATGCCTTCACCGGTCGATTCGAGCAGCAGTCGCAACTGGTCGGACCACACGCTGCCCGTTGCGTCCGAAGAGACGCTTGCGTCGACGGTCGAGGGTCGTGTCGGGAGAGGGCTCACAAGGAAGGTCATGCACAAGTCCGGTGCGATTCAGGAGGGTACGCAAAGGGCGTGCCAGAGACCGCACCTCGGGAGTCAGGCACGGAGCTGGCGCTTGACGGCCCTTCGGTTTCGCGTGCCGCGCGGGGCGCCTGTCGTGCCGACGTTCCCGTCGTCGGCTTGCCCCGGCAGCGCGGTCAGTCGGGCTGCAACGGCTGGCACCCGACAATCGGGCTCTCAATCGAAAGCACGCATGTCCAAACCACAGACACCTCCAGCCAAACACATCAGCCGTGACCTGACCGACGCCGAGTTCTCGGAACTCGACGACCTGCTGGCCGAAACGCCCGAGCCGTTCGAGCCGGTCGACGTGGTGATGCTCGATGGCTTCCTATGCGGCGTGCTGGTGCAGCCGGTGCTGCTCGACAGCGCGACCTGGCTGCCGCACGTTTTCGACTTCGACGGGCGGCCGCTGCCCGACGATGTCGATCCGGCATGGCTCGAGCGCATCACCGCGCTGGTCCTCAGGAGGCACGCTGCCCTGACCCGCGCCATCGCCGAGGACGGCTGGTTCGATCCGCTGGTGCTCGAATTCGACGAGGACCACCCGGCGGAGCCGCCGGCCGATGGTGGCCCTGACCCGCTCGCTGGATTGCACCCGGTGTCGCAATCGCTGATGCCGTGGGTTGCCGGGTTCCAGCACGCCACGCTGTGCTTTCCCGACCTTTCCGAGATGACCGATGACGCGGTGCTGTCGGCACTGGCTCGCCTGTACCGACACCTGCCGGCAGAGACCGACGACGAGCGGGAGGTGGTCGCCACGCTCGACCGCGAGCACCCGCTGACCACGCTCGAAGATGGCATCGAGGACATCGTGATCGCGGTGGCCGACCTGTCCGACCTGACCCGCAAGGCGCGCTTCAAGGTCGAGACCGTCAGGCGCGACGTTCCGAAGGCTGGCCGCAACGACCCGTGCCCCTGCGGCAGCGGCAAGAAATTCAAGGCCTGTCACGGCAAGACATGACGCACCCCGGGCGAGGCGCTCTTGCCGCTGGGGCGCGGAGGGGCGATCCCCTCGAGAAGCCGGGGCGTTGGACGCCGTGGGACGACCCGCCTGCGGCTGGCGCCTGAAATTCACGCGAGCGAGCCGGAACAACCCATGCGTCTGCAACTGTTGTCAGACCTGCACCTGGAAACCGAGGTCTTCGAGCCACGGCCTGCGCCTGGCGCCGAATTGCTGGTGCTGGCCGGTGACATCGACAGCACCTGGCGCGAACTGGACCGGTTCGGCGGCTGGCCGGTGCCGGTGCTTTTCGTGGCGGGCAACCACGAGTTCGACCAGCGCGAGCTCGACGATGCGTGGCCGGCGCTGCGCGAGCGCTGCGATGCACTCGGCGTCAAGCTGATGGAGCGGCAGAGCTGTGTGGTGACCGATTCGACCGGGCGCCGCATCCGCTTTGTCGCGACCACGCGCTGGAGCGATTTCGACCTCTTCGGCGCTGCCCAGCGGGATCGTTCGATGCGCGCGGCCACCTACTTCGTCGATGTGATGCGGTCGACCCTGCACGGTGCGCTGTTCGATGCGGCGGCGGTTCGCGTCGAGTCGCTGGATTGCCGCGCCTGGCTGGCTGATGAACTGGCGCGCCCGCCGGAGTCGGCGTGCGATGCCTGGGACGCGACGGTGGTCGTCACCCACTACGGCCCGAGCATGCGCAGTGCCGACAAGCGCTACGGCAAGCAACCGGGTACCGCAAGCTTCTGCAACGCCGACGAGGACCTGATGCCCCGGGCCGATCTGTGGATCCACGGCCACCTGCACTGCCGTCATGATTACCGCGTCGCCCATGCGGAGGGCGAGACGCGGGTGGTGTGCAATGCCCGTGGCCACAGCCGCAAGGGCGAGGCCGATCACTACGACGGGCTGTTCACGCTCGAGGTGTGAACGCCGCAGGCGCTCTTCAGGGGCGGCTGTTCAGGCCGTCGAAGCAGGTGACCAGCAGCAGTTCGATGATGCGTTCCTCGGAATGCTGCCCCGACAGCTTCAGCAGGCCCAGCACCGGATCGCAGGCCCTTGCAAAGAGCGTGTACAGCACGATCTCTGGGGGCAACTGGCGGTTCAGGTGACCTGCCTCCTGGGCTGCCACGATCCAGGCGCCGAGCTTCTCGCTGACATCCATCAGCCGCTGCAGGTAAGCCTCGTTGCTGGTCAGCGCGGATCGAAGTGACGAGTTCTGCGACGGCAGCGACGGCATCTCGCCGGCCAGTTGCACCTTCATGGTCCAGCTCGCCACGGCCTTCAGGTGGTCGATGGCGCGTGCGGTCGGGTGGTGATCCAGCGTCGCGATGAATGCGAGCGCCCGGTCGAGCATGCGGATCATCGCTGCTGCGGCCAGCGCTTCCTTCGATGGAAAGTGCTTGTAGAGGCTGGCCTTGGCGATGCCGACGTCGGCGGCGACCTCGTCGACGGTCATGACGTCGTAGCCTTTGTCGGCCAGCAAGCGGTTGACTGAGGAAACGATCGCGTCTTCACGCGCTCGCAGCATCTGTTCCTTGAAAGATGTTCGAGCCATGCCCGCAGTGTATGGCGGGCGGTGTCCCGCTCAGATGACGGATCGTCCGTTGAGCCGGTCGACGGATTCAACAGCAGCGTCAGAACTCGCGCGCTTCGAGTCCTGGAATGCCTTGAACTCTTCGTCTGCCTGCAGGTAGGCGTCGAGCCCGAAGGCGGTTCCCATGTCGCCCATGTCGTCGGGATCGCGGGGCGCGCGCGCAGCAGCCCATCGCCCTCCCAGGGCGCGCCACCACGAAATGCCTCGGATTCCTCGCACGATTTGTCTCCTCGCCAAACGACTTGTATTTATCGTGCCAGTCTGACGAGTCCGCGCCGTGACAACGTGGCGAAATGAATCGGAATGACCGTGTACTTCGTAACACTTCGTCCGAATCCGATCATTGCGGCAGCATCGAAATCAGCCAGGCCGGGCCATCCTTGCCTTGGCGGCGCGGGATCCTGCGGCAGGAGGAGTAGTGATGAAAGTCATCGTGATGGGCGCCGGCATCGTCGGTGTCAGCACCGCGTGGTACCTGCTCGATGAGGGCCATGAGGTCACCGTCATCGACCGTCAACCAGACGCCGCGCTCGAAACCAGCTTTGCCAACGGTGGGCAGATTTCGGTCAGCTTCTGCGAGCCCTGGGCGAATGCCGACGCGCCGTTCAAGGTCGCCAAATGGCTGCTGCGCGACGACGCGCCCCTCCTGTTCCGGCCTCGGCTCGACCCGCATCAGTGGCGCTGGGGCCTGAGCTTCCTCGGGCAGTGCAACACGGCGGCCTTCGAGCGCAACGTGAGCCAGCTGATCGCGCTCGGCCGCTACAGCCAGGACTCGTTGAGAACGCTGGTGGCGCGGACCGGCATCGATTACCACCGCCTCGAGCGCGGCATCCTGCACTTCTTTTCGAGCGAGCGCGACTTCGATGCCGGGGCAGCGGCTGCGCTCGTCATGCGCCGTCACGGCGTCGATCGCCAGGTGCTGTCGCGCGACGAGGTGCTGACTGTCGAGCCGGCGCTGGCAGCGTTCGCCCCGCGGCTCGCAGGTGGCACCTTCACGCCCAGCGACGAATCCGGCGATGCGCGCGTTTTCACGCAGCAGCTGGCGAGGCGCTGTGCCGAGCGTGGCGCTGTCTTCCTGTTCGGGCATGACATCTGCGACCTGCAGAAGTCGAACAACGCCATCGAGTCGGTCCGGGTGCGCGAGCAGCTGACCGCGCAGGTGAAGCTGTTGCGCGCCGATGGCTATGTGGCCGCCATGGGCAGCCACACCGCCCCGCTGCTGCGCCCGCTGGGTCTGTGCCTGAACATCTACCCTACCAAGGGCTACTCGGCCATGCTGAAGCTGAAGCAGCCCGAACGCGCCAGCGTGGTGAGCCTGATCGACGACGACCGCAAGATCGCGATCAGTCGCCTGGGCGACGAGGTCCGCATCGCAGGCACCGCCGAAATGGCCGGCTACGACACGTCGATCACCAGCGCGACCTCGCGCGTTCGCTGTGCAGCGCTGATCCGGCGCTACGAGGAGCTGTTTCCAGGCGTGGCCGACACGGCCCGACCGAACTACTGGGCCGGACTGCGACCGAGCACGCCGGACAACATTCCGATCATCGGCCGCAGCCCGATCGGGCGGCTCTGGATCAACGCCGGACACGGCACGCTCGGCTGGACGCACGGCGCAGGTTCCGGCCGCGCTCTCGCCGAACTGATCAGCCAGAAGCAGCCGACGCTCGATTTCGGTTTCGCTGGTGGCGCCGCCCGGCCGGGGCCGGCGCCGGCGCACGCCTGATGGCGGACTGACCTAACGGCGCTGGGGCCGCCGCGCCGGGCCTCGCGCGGGTGGACGATTCGGCCTTGTGGCGTCGGGCCTCGGTCGCGAAATGTCGGCCAGCAGCAGCGTCGCGCGCACCAGCTCTTCCACGGCCGCGCTCAGGTCGGCTGCCGGTTCGAGCGACTCGATCTCCTCGATCAGGTCGTCGGCGTCCTCGAGATCGTCGGCTTCCAGGTGGCGGTACAGCAGCGCGAGCGGCTCGGTCAACGCCTTGGCTTCGAGCCGCATCAGCCCGGGGAAGAACTCCTGCGCGGTCGCGAAGCCGGCCACCCACGGGTAGACGGCGTCGGTCTCGTGCGGCAGGTCGTCTGCATCGGACTCGTCCTCGTCGGATTCCAGCTCGAACACCCACGGATCGAACCACTGCCGCTGCGTGATCGCGTCGTTCAGCTCGGCATGTCGTCGCAAGGCGAGCGCATGGAGCCGCTGGGCATCGAACGAGGCCGGCAATGCGCGTCCGTCCGCATCGGTGACGAACGGCAACCACTGCGCGGGCGGGACCGGTTGCGGCTGCAGCAGCACGCCGCACAGGAAACCGTCGAGCATGCTGACGTCCAGCGGTTCGAGGGGCGCCGGAACGCGGTCGAGCAGGACCTGCAACTCGTCGATGTCGTGTTCGTCGAGCGGCTGCGAGGCGGGGCGCGGTCGATGCGTGGAGTTCATGTCGAATTGTCGCCGGGTATCGGCGAACTCAGGCGGCCGGTCCGCGGGAGAACTCGGCTTGCAGGTGCTCGACCAGCACCCGCACGGCGCGCGGCGTGATCGGGCTCCACGGGCGCATCGCGTAGATCGCGTCGCCGAAATAGCCGACCGGTCGCCAGGCGGGCAGTACCTCGCGCAGGCGGCCGGCGCGCAAGGCGGCCGCCGCGCTGAAGTCAGGCACCTGCGCGATGCCCAGGCCGGCCAGCACCGCATCGCGCAGCACCTCGCTGTTATTCGCACACAAGGGCCCCTGAACCCCCACGCTGATGCGCTGCGTGTCCGACGCACCGGCCGCGACAGGCAGGGCTTCGAAGCGCCAGACGGTCGGGCCCGGTCGCAGGTAGCCGAGGCAGGCGTGCGATGCCAGGTCGGACGGATGCAGCGGCGTGCCGCGTCGTCGCAGGTAGCCTGCCGAGGCGACCAGCAGCGTGCGCGAATCGCGGAGCTTCCAGGCCACATGGTTGTCCGGAGGCGCGAAGGTGTGGCGCACGGCCAGATCGAACCCCTCGTGCGCGAGGTTCAGCAGGCGATCCGACAGTTCCAGCTCGATGCGGACCTCGGGGTAGCGCTTGAAGAAGCCTTCCAGCGAAGGGGCCACCTGCTGCCGCCCCAGGGCGACCGGGGCCGTGAGGCGAACCAGCCCGCGCGGCTGACCGGCCAGGTCGCGAACGCTGCCCAGGCTCTGCGTGATCTGCTCGAAGGCTCCCGAGGTTTCGTCGGCCAGTTGGCGGCCGGCGTCGGTGAGCCTCACTGATCGGGTGGTGCGCTGCACCAGCGGAACACCGACCGCCCGTTCGAGTTCGCTGAGCCGCTGACTCACCGCCGCCTTGCTCAGCGCCAGCCGCTGTGCGGCCTGCGTGAAGCTGCCGGTCTGCGCCAGCACGGTCAACAGGTGCACGTGGGGCCACAGTGCATCGGGTCTTGCCATCGGAAGGTTCGGTGGTTCTGGGAGCGCCTATTGTTCATTCAAACGAACAATGAGATCACCTGAATGATGCGCGGCTGGTCGGCTGCCGCCCTAGACTGCCGGCTCCGACACCCTGATCCCGGAGCACACGATGGGCGCACCCGACGCAATGACCCGCACCTACGCCTCGACCGCCGAGCTGGGGCATTTCATCGACGGTCACGCGGTGGCCAGCACCAGCGGACGCCGTCAGGCGGTCTACAACCCGGCAACCGGCGCGGTGGCGCGGCAGGTCGCACTGGCCAGTGCCGGGGAGGTGAACGTTGCGGTCGCCGCCGCGCAGGCCGCATTCCCGGCCTGGGCCGACACGCCGCCGATCCGGCGCGCTCGCGTGATGTTCAAGTTCCTCGAACTGGTCAACCTGCACCGCGATGAGCTGGCCGCGATGATCACCGCCGAGCACGGCAAGGTGTTCACCGACGCGCAGGGCGAGGTCAGCCGCGGCATCGACATCATCGAGTTCGCCTGCGGCATTCCGCAGCTCCTGAAGGGCGATTACACCGAGCAGGTCTCGACCGGCATCGACAACTGGACGCTGCGCCAGCCGCTGGGCGTGGTGGCCGGCGTCACGCCGTTCAACTTTCCCGTGATGGTGCCTTGCTGGATGTTTCCGGTGGCCATTGCGGCGGGCAACACCTTCGTGCTGAAGCCCAGCGAGCGCGACCCGTCGCCGAGCCTTTTCATGGCCGAACTGCTGCGCGAAGCGGGTCTGCCCGACGGCGTGTTCAACGTGGTGCAGGGGGACAAGCTGGCGGTCGACACGCTGCTGTCGCATCCCGACGTCAAGGCCCTCAGTTTCGTCGGGTCGACGCCGATCGCGCAGTACATCTACGAGACCGGCGCCCACCACGGCAAGCGCGTGCAGGCGCTGGGTGGTGCGAAGAACCACATGGTCGTGATGCCCGATGCCGATCTCGAGCAGACGGTCGACGCGCTGATCGGCGCCGGTTACGGATCGGCCGGCGAACGCTGCATGGCGATCAGCGTTGCGGTGGCGGTGGGCGACGTGGCCGACCGGCTGGTGCCGGCGCTGGCTGCGCGCGCCAGGACGTTGAAGATACGCAATGGCATGGATCTCGACGCCGAGATGGGTCCGATCGTCACGCGCCAGGCGCTGGAGCGCATCGAGGGTTACATCGTCACCGGCGTGGCCGAAGGCGCCACGCTGGTCGTCGACGGGCGCGGCTACAAGGTGCCGGGCCATGAGAACGGCTTCTTCACCGGCGGCACGCTGTTCGACCACGTGACGCCCGGGATGCGCATCTACAAGGAAGAGATCTTCGGTCCGGTGCTCGCGGTGGTGCGCGTTCCCGATTTCGCCGCGGCCGTGCAGCTGGTCAACGACCACGAGTTCGGCAACGGTGTCGCCTGCTTCACCAGCGACGGCAATGTCGCGCGCGAGTTCGCGAGGCGCATCCAGGTCGGCATGGTCGGCATCAACGTGCCGATCCCGGTGCCGATGGCATGGCATGGCTTCGGTGGCTGGAAGAAGAGCCTGTTCGGCGACATGCACGCCTATGGCGAGGAAGGCGTGCGCTTCTACACCAAGCAGAAGAGCGTGATGCAGCGCTGGCCGGCCAGCATCGCGAAGGGCGCCGAATTCGTGATGCCGACGGCGAAGTAGAGCCCCCCAGTCGCTGCGCTGCCGCCTTCAGCGACGCTCGGTCACCAGCGGCGACATGGCCGCGGTGGCGCGCACGCGTTGCGCCACGCGCAGCGCTTCGTCGCGGCTCGCATACGGACCGGCCTGCACGCGCAGCAGCTGCTGATCGCTGAAGACGCCCAGCAGGGGCGCCAGCCACGACAGGTCCAGCGCGAGGCGTTGATGCAATCGGTCGGCTCTTTCGCGCTGCTTGAAGGCTCCGAGCTGCACCCAGAAGCCGCTCGCCGGTGGGGGAGTGGCGGGGGCCTGGGCGGTGACATCGGGCACCGAGCCCGCCTCGCGTGTCACCGGTGATCCTCCTTCCGTCTTCGCTTCTCCAGCGGCAGGCAGCGGGGTTGCGACGATGCCGGCCTGGGACTGGACCGGGCTCGTCGATGCGGCTGTCGTCGCGGTGTCCCGTGACGACGGTGCTGCCGCGATCGCTGCCGTCGAAGCCGGCCCCGGCGCCGGGGCCGTGGCCACGGACCGGGCAGCGGACCCCTGCCGCCACGAACCGGTGCGGATGGCATCGTGTGTCAGCCGCTCCACCTCCACCATCCCCACGCCGCGCAGCAGGTCGAGCTTCAGTGCGGCGGTGTAGCTCAAGTCGATGATGCGTGTGCTGTGGAACGGACCACGGTCGTTGATGCGCACCACCACCTCGCGGTTGTTCGCCGGGTTTCTCACCCGCGCATAGCTCGGGATCGGCAGGGTCGGGTGCGCGGCCGTCATCGCGTACATGTCGTAGCGCTCGCCACTCGCGGTCGATCGGCCATGGAACTTGCGCCCGTACCAGGATGCCAGGCCGCGTTGGCTGATCGCCACGTCCGCCGCCAGCGGCTCATAGCGCTGGCCGGCGACTTCGTAAGGCTTGTTCGGCCCGCCGGGTCGGATCGGATCGATCCGGGGTTCGGCGTCGGGCACGTCGGCCAGGTTCGGCGGTGGCGCGACGGGCGGGCCGTCGCGCTCGGCTGCCGGTGCGGGGGCGGGTGATGCTGCGACCGGTGGATCCTGGCTGGTCGCGGGCGACGAACCGGGTGGCGCGCTCGCGCAGCCGACCAGCCACAACGCGCTGGTCACGACAGCGGCGCGGGTCGTCTGGATCAGCACGCCGCGCAGCATGACCCTCGGCATCTCAGTGCCCGGGTGCCATCACCGCGTCTGCGGCCGCTTCGAGCATGGCCTTCAGCGTGGGCTGCAGGCGCGCGGCGACTTCGGGGCGGTACTCGAAGGGCGAGGCTTCGTTCATGTACAGGCTCTGGCACAGCTCGAGCTGGATGGCGTGCACGTGCTGCGCCGGGTGCCCGTAATGCCGCGTGATGTGTCCGCCCTTGAAGCGGCCGTTGATGACCGAGCTGCAGCCGCTGCCCTGCGCCCGTGCCGTCACCCGCTCGAGGATGGATGCGGCGCAGCTCGTCCCACCGGCAGTGCCGAAGTTCAGGTCGGGCAGCTTGCCGTCGAACAGACGGGGCAGGTAGCTCGCGATCGAGTGCGCATCCCACAGCAGCGCGCAGCCGTGCAGTGCCTTCAATCGGGCCAGCTCGATCGTCAGTGCCTCGTGATACGGGCGCCAGCAGGTGTCGAGTCTGCGGGCCGTCTCCACGGCGTCGGGTGCGCGGCCGGGACGGTACAGCGGCTCCCCGCGAAAGGTTTCGGTCGGGCACAGCCCGGTGGTGACCTGTCCCGGATACAGGCTCTGGTTGTCCGGAGGGCGGTTCAGGTCGATCACGTTGCGCGAGTGCGTGGCCTGCAGCACCGATGCGCCGAGATCCTGGGCGAATGCGTACAGCCGATCGAGGTGCCAGTCCGTGTCTGCCAGCTCCAGTGCGATGTCGGTGTAGTCGCCGCGCAGGGCTTCGGGGATGTGCGTGCCGACATGAGGAATCGACAGCAGCATCGGCCGCGTGCCGCGCACGAGCCGGTAAGGGGGGATCACTTCGGGGGTCGTCATGCGGTGGATGTCTGAGGGCCAACGGGGCGTGGCGAGATCTTTGGTCGGGTTTGCCGGCATCGTCAAGGCGGATCGGATCGTTTCGAGGGCGACACCTGCAGCGCGGAAGACGGCAAGGCCGGGATCAGCCGTTCGAGGTCGGCGCGGGTGTGCTGCGTGATCACCTGCTGTGTGAGCCGCACGATCTCGTCGTCGAGCCCCTGCCACTCGCCTTCGCGGCACAGCAGGAAGAATTCGCGCCGTCCGAGTGCGGTGGCGGGCAAGGGCAGCACCCGCACGTCGCCGAGGTGATGGCGCGACTGCAGCAGACACAGTGGCGTCGTGATCGCCCAGCCCAGTCCGGCGGCCACCAGGCTCATCAGCGGATCGGTCGCATCGAATTCGAAGCGCCTCGGTGCCTGCACCCCGAAGTGGCGCAGGCAGCGCTCGACCTGTTGTCCCATCACGGAGCGCAGGCTGTAGCGAATCAGCGGCCAGCGGGCCGCCGCGGCCTGCATGTCCGGCGGGTTTCCGGACTCGTTCTCACTTGCGGGTGGCAGCACCAGCACGAACGCTTCCGAGAACAGCGGGCGCACCGAGATTCGGCGGTCGGCGACCACTGCGTCGGTGACGATGGCCATGTCGATGTCACGGCGCAGCAGCTGTTCGGCCAGGACGGGCGTCAGGCCCGACCACATCAGCAGGTCGCGGGCGCGGCCCGACAGCGCGCGGATCAAGGCCGGCCCGACCGTGGCGGCGAACGAATCGACACAGCCCAGCAGCAGCCGCGTGCCCTCGGTCGGGGCACCCGAGCGGGCGCGGTCGGCGACCGCCCGCGCGTGGGCCAGCAGCTCGGTCGCCTCCTCGCGCAGTGCCCGGCCGGCGGCGGTGGGCTTGGGCGGGCGCAGGTCCCGGTCGAGCAGCAGCGTGCCGGTGTCGCGCTCGAGGTTCTTCACCAGCTGGCTGACCGCGCTCTGCGTGATGCCCAGCCGCAGCGCAGCCTGTGTCATCGACTGGCAATCGCAACAGGCCACGAAGGCCTCGAGCGCGTGCAGGTCGAGCGGGCGCGCCAGCGTCATCGGACGGGGCCGCCGGTACAGGCGGCTCGCGGGGCGGCATCAGAAATGCTGGGGATGGGCATGAGCTTCGTTACTGTCGTCGACCGATCGCGGATGGGCTCCTAAGCTCAGCCCCTTTGGCCCGAACCGGAAGCGCTCCCGCATGCAAACCTACGACGTGATTGTGATCGGCGCTGGCGTCATCGGGGCCTCGGTGGCCTACCACCTGGCGCGCCTCGGTGCGAAGCGCGTGCTGGTGCTCGACCGCACGCAGATCGGTGCCGGCACCACGTCGCAGTCGTCCGGCATCCTGCGCACGCACTATTCGGTGCGCGAGAACGTCGCGATGGCGCAGGACTCGTGGAAGGTGTTCACCGACTTCGCGAACTACCTCGGTGACGAGGATGCGGCCAGCGGCCTGGTCAAGTGCGGCTACCTGATTGCCTCGCCCGACGGTCCCAAGCTCAAGCCACTGGCCGCAGCGCTCGAGGGGCAGCGCCAGCAGGGCATCGAGGTTCGGCTGCTCGACCGCCAGCAGGCCGAGGCGCTGTTGCCGATCGCCGACCTGCACGATGCCGCGCTGATCGGCTACGAACCCGAGGCCGGCTTTGCAGATGCCTATCTGGTCGCCACCAGCTTCGCCCGCGCGGCGCGGCGTGGCGGCGTCAAGATCATCGAAGGCGTGGAAGTGCAGCAATTGCTGGTGGAGCAGGGTCAGGTCGTCGGTGTCGCCACCGATCAGGGCCGCTTTCTCGCCGGCACCGTGATCAGCACCCAGAACATCTGGGCCACGCAGATCGAGCAGTGGACCGGCATCACCACGCCGGTCGTCTCCGAGCGCCACACCGTGCTGGCACTCGAAGGTCCGCAGCCCTACACGTTCGCTATGCCGGTCTTCAAGGACCTGGGCTCCGAAGGCATGCTGTACTGCCGCAGCTATGGCGGTACCCAGATGCTGGTGAGCGAAGGCACCGCGGGCGAGGTGCTCGCCGGCCCCGACAACGAGCAGGGCGATGTGTCGCTGGACACCATCGCGTCGGTCGGCGCGCAGGCGGCCGAGCGCTTCCCGAGCTTCGAGACCGCCGGCCTGGCCTCCTCGTGGACCGGCGTCTACGACGTGACGCCCGACTGGAACCCGGTGCTCGGAAGGCTGCCCGGGATCGGCGGACTGGTGGTCGGCTACGGCTTTTCGGGCCATGGCTTCAAGCTGTCCCCCGCCGTGGGCCGCGTTCTGGCGCAGGAGGCGCTGGGCCTCACGCCCGACATCTCTCTTGCGCCATACGCGCTGGAGCGGTTCGCCGCGGGTCGGCCGCTGGTGGGTCAGTACGGAGTCGGCGCGGTTTCCTGATGGCGCTGCGCGCTTTCAGGCTCGACGCGCTGCCGGAAGAACCCTGGCGCAACGGCGGTGGGCGCACCCGCACGATCGCGACACGGATGCGCGATGCGGACGCCGCAGGTTCGGCGGCGCAAGACGAGGGGCCGCCGTGGGACTGGCGCATCAGCGTCGCGACGATCGAGCGCGGTGGCCCGTTCTCGTCCTTCCCGGGCGTCGACCGCAGCAGCATGCTGCTGGATGCAGGGCGGATCGAGCTGAGTGCAGCGGGAGAGCCGACGCTGCTGATGCGAAGCCCCGGAGACGTCGTGAGGTACCGGGGCGACAGCGTCACCACCTCCGCGGTGCATGGCGCCAGTCAGCCTCTGTCCGTGCTCAACGTGATGACGCGTCGGTCTGCGGCGCAGGCCTGGATGAAGGCACTGCGCGACGATTCCTATCTGGCCGCTCAGGGGCTGGCCCTGCTGGTCCTGGACGGCAGCTGGCGCGTGGTGGACGGGTCGATGGGTGCCGAAGACCCGGATCACGGCCTGACCCTGCACTCCGGCGAAGGTGCCTGGTGCACAGTGTCTGCACCCGGTTCCAGGGCCATCTGGCGCGTCGAGCGGCTGTCACCGACAGGGATGCTGGCCGCCATTGAGCTGGATCGCAGTTGACCTGTTCCGTCTCGGCTGATCTGGCCTGAGTGGCAATCACTCGGTGATTCCGATGTCGGTGCGTCACGGATCTTCCTGTAGAGAAGGGGAGGTTCGCTGCCGCCGCCGTGGGAAACGCCGCCGGCGTGACGCTCAATCCGGATGGGACAGCACCGTGGCCATCGCGACCGCTGTGGCCTCGACGTTGGCCGAGTTCAAACCGGCCACGCAAATGCGACCCGAGCGCAGCACATAGACGGCATGCTCCTCGCGCAGCCGGTCGGCCTGCTGCGGGCTCAGGCCGGTGTAGCTGAACATGCCGCGCTGCGTGATGAAGTAGTCGAAGTCGCGGCCCGGCAGCTTGGCGCTCAGCACCGCGTGCAGGCGGTGGCGCATCGCGCGGATGCGGTCGCGCATCGCGTCGAGCTCGGCGGCCCACTTTGCGCGCAGCGCCGGGGTCTGGAGCACACGGGCGACGATCTGGCCGCCGTGGGTCGGCGGGCTGCTGTAGTTCTTGCGCACCGTCGCGCGCAGCTGGCCGAGCACCAGTTCGGCTTCGGCGGCATTCGGGCACACCACGCTCAGTCCGCCGCAACGCTCGCCATACAGCGAGAAGCTCTTCGAGAACGAGCTGGCGCAGAAGAATGCGATGCCTGCATCGGCCAGCGCGCGGATCGCGAACGCGTCTTCATCGATGCCGTCACCGAAGCCCTGGTAGGCGATGTCGACGTAGGGGATCAGCTTGCGCGCGCGGATCACCGGGATCAGTTCAGCCCACTGCGCTGCCTTCAGATCGACGCCGGTCGGGTTGTGGCAGCAGGCGTGCATCAGCACGATGCTGTGTTCGGGCAGCGCCTTGAACGCGGCGAGCATCGCGTCGAACCTGAGGCCCCCGGTGGCGCCGTCGTAGTACGGGTAGGTGTTCACCGTGAACCCGGCGCCCTCGAACATCGCGCGGTGGTTGTCCCAGGTCGGGTCGCTGACCCAGACCTGCGAGTCCGGGAAGTAGCGCTTCAGGAAATCGCCGCCGACCTTCAGGCCGCCCGATCCGCCGATGGTCTGCACCGTGGCGATGCGTCCGCTGGTCACCGCTTCATGGGTTGCCCCGAACAGCAGGTGCTGCACCGCCTGACGGTAGTTCACGGCGCCCTCCATGGGCTGGTAGGGGCGCGCGCCGATGGTCTGCAGCATCGCACTCTCAGCCTCGCGAACCGCGCCCATCACTGGCAGCTTGCCCGCATCGTCGAAGTAGATGCCGATCGACAGGTTGATCTTGTGCGGGCGCGGGTCGCGGCCGAAGGTCTCGTTCAGCGTGAGGATCGGGTCGCCGGCGTAGGGGTCGATGTGTTCGAACATGAAAGGGTCGATGGGATCGTGTGGGAGAAATGCAGGCGACGGGTCAGGCCGACAAGGCGGCCTCGATGTCGGCCTTGAGGGAGGCGGGTGTGTCCGTGGGGGCGTAGCGCTTGAGCACCTGCCCGTCGCGACCGACCAGGAACTTGGTGAAGTTCCACTTGACGGCCTTGGTGCCGAGCAGGCCCGGCGCCTCGGCGCACAGCCATGTCCAGAGCGGGTGCGCGCTGCTGCCGTTGACTTCGATCTTGCTCATCATCGGGAAGCTGACGCCGTAGTTCTTCTGGCAGAAGGCACCGATCTCCGGATTGCTGCCCGGGTCCTGCGAGCCGAACTGGTTGCATGGGAAACCGATCACCGTCAGTCCGCGTTCGCCGTAGGTCTTCCACAGATCCTCCAGACCGGCGAATTGCGGCGTGAAGCCGCAGGCGCTCGCCGTGTTGACGATCAGCAGCACGCAGCCACGCTGGGCCGAGAGCGGGACGGTCGTGCCATCAAGGGCGGTTGCCTCGAAGTCGAAGGCGCTGCGAGCAGATGCGTTCATGGGACCTCCTGGGTGGGCGGCGGTGGTCGTGTCCAGCCCGGGATCGTAGCGTTCGAGGCAGGTGCCGTCGCCGTACCCTCCCCGGCGGGCAGGCTTTTCAGTGCGCTCCGTCGCGTGTTGCCCAGACGGCGGCCGCCACGATCATCGCGCCGCCCAGCAACAGCGGGACGGTGATGCGTCCCGCCCCCAGCAGCGCGGCCGAACCGGCGGCGACCAGGACCTCGCTGAGCATCAGAACCGAGGTCACATGGATCGGCAGCCGCGAGGCGCCGAACTGCAGTGCCAGATTGCTGCACAGGAACAGCACGCTCATCGTCAGCGCCAGGGCGATCGCCCACCACGGCAGTGCAGCAACGCCGCCTGCCAGGGGCCACGGAACGCGGCCCAGCGCACTGAGGGCGGCCGCGAGCGCGCCTGCGACGACGGCGCCGCCGACGAACATGGCCAGTGCACGACCTTCCTCGGGCCGATCTGCCTCGCGCTTGAGCATCACGTTGTTCAGCGCGAAGGTGAATCCTCCGAGCAGGCCCAGCCCGTCGGCCAGCGATTGCGGAAACGGCAGCACGGCCCAGCCCGTCGCGCCCTCGGGGCGCAGCACGATGCCCGCGCCGAGCACGGCGAGTGCGATGCGGGCGCCGGCGGCCAGCGTCACCGGCTCCTTGAGCAGTACCCGCGCCAGCAGAACCGACCACAACGGCATCAGGTAGAAAAGCAGCACCACGCGCACCACGTCGCCGATCACGGTGCCCCAGTTGAAGGCGGCGTTCGTCAGTCCGGCGGCCAGGGCCAGCACCCACAGCGGCCACTGGGTCAGCAGCTGACCGACTGCGCGCGGCCGCCAGGCTGCGATCACCAGCACGGTCGGGGCGTAGATCAGCACCGTCGCCCACAGCGGGTGCACGCCCTGCGCGTCGAGCTGACGCAGCGGCCACCACGACAGGCCCCACACCAGGGCATTGAATACCAGTGCGAGCGCGGCCCGACCGGCGAGCTGGCTGGCCACTCCCGGCTCAGTGCTGGTCGCTGCGCGCCAGCGCGAGCAGGTGATCGACCTCGACGCGATGATGGATGCAGTTGCGCTGATGCCAGCGGCGGATGAGCCACATCAGGCCGGCGACGATGACGCCGAAGATCGTGATCGCACCGAATGCCGACAGGCCCAGCTTCGTCATGCCGGCGTACAACGCGCCGAGTCCGAGGATGCAGGCCTGTTCGTTGAAGTTCTGCACCGCGATCGAGCGGCCGGCTCCCATCAGGTTGTGACCGCGGTGCTGCAGCAGCGCGTTCATCGGCACCACCAGGAAGCCGCCGAGCGCACCGAGCAACACCAGGAACGGCGCTGCGATCCACACATTGGTGATGAAGTTCATGCCGATCACCAGCAGCCCCATCGTGATGCCCAGCGGGATCACGGCAGTGGCCTGGTCGAGTCGCATGCGAAGAGATGCCGCGACCGCGCCGGCGGCGGTGCCGATCGCCACCACGCCGACCAGGGACGACGCCAGCGTGGTGTCGTAGCCCAGGGCCACGCTGGCCCAGGCCAGCACGATGTAGCGCAGGTTGCCCGACACGCCCCAGAACAGCGTCGTCGTGGAAAGCGAGATCTGCCCCAGCTTGTCCTGCCACAGGCGCGCATTGCAGCGGGCGAAGTCGCGCACCAGCCCGATCAGGCTGTGGGCGATCGGCTGCAGCGGGGCCTCGGTGCGCGGGATGCGCAGATTGAACGCCGCAGCCAGCGCATACAGCAGCACCATCGACGCAATGGCCGCTTCGGCCGGCGAGTCGATGCCGGTGTCGATCAAGGGGAAGTCGAAAGCCAGCAGGAATTCCGAGATCCGGTGTCCGACGAGCTGACCGCCGAGCAGCACGCCCAGGATGATCGACAGGATGGTCAGGCCTTCGATCCAGCCGTTCGCCTTGACCAGCTGGGAGTTGGGCAGCAACTCCGTCAGGATGCCGTACTTGGCCGGGGAATACGCAGCCGCTCCCAGCCCGACGATCGCGTACGCCATCAGCGGATGGCTGCCGAACAGCATCATCAGGCAGCCCACCACCTTGATGAGGTTCGAGAAGAACATTACCCTGCCCTTGGGCACGGCGTCGGCGATGGCACCGACGAACGGCGCAAGCAACACATAGAACAGCGCGAACATCGGCACCAGTGCGGCGCGCTGCCACTCGGGCTGGCCGGAGCTCTTCAACAGTTCTACCGCCGCCACGAACAGCGCGTTATCAGCCAGCGAGCTGAAGAACTGCGCCGCCATGATGGTGTAGAAACCTTTTTTCATTCGCTCGTGGCGCGCGGCCCCTCGGATCGGCATGACGAAGCCGTACACCCGACGGGACTCCTTGCGGCGCGGGTTATAGCACGCGGGGTATGGCCGACCGGGGGGCTCAGGCCCCGGCTGGCAGGGGCATGCGGCGCGTGCGGCAGAATGGTTTTCATGCCCCGCCCCATCCGCGCCGTGATCCACACCGAAGCCCTGGCGCACAACCTGCGCCGCATTCGTGCACAGGCGCCCGATGCCCGGGTCTGGGCGGTGGTCAAGGCAAATGCCTATGGCCACGGCATCGAGCGGGCATTCCCCGGTCTGCTGGGGGCCGATGGCTTCGCACTGCTTGATCTCGATGAGGCGCAGCGCGTCCGGTCGCTCGGCTGGCGCGGGCCGGTGCTGCTGCTAGAAGGATGCTTCGAGGCGCGCGACCTCGAGCTGTGTTCGCGCCTGAACCTGTGGCACACGGTGCATCGCGAGGCACAGATCGACTGGCTGGCTGTTCACAAGACGCAGCAGCCGCACCAGGTGTTCCTGAAGATGAACAGCGGGATGAACCGTCTGGGCTTCACGCCGGCGGCGTACCGCTCGGCCTGGCTGCGCCTGAGCGGGCTGACGCAGGTCGAGAGCATCACGCTGATGACCCACTTTGCCGATGCCGAACAGGCGGGCGATCTGCACGGACGCCGTGCCATCGATCGGCAGCTGGCGGTGTTCGAGGCCGCGACGCAAGGGCTGTCGGGGGATCGAACGCTCTGCAACAGCGCCGCGACCCTGCGCCATGCGCCCGACGACGCGGCGGTTCGTGCCGACTGGATCCGCCCCGGCATCGCGCTGTACGGGTCGGCGCCGGACTTCCCGCAATGCAGCATCTCCGACTGGAAACTGCGTCCGACCATGACCCTGCGCAGCGAACTGATTGCGACGCAGGATCTGCAGCCCGGCGACACGGTGGGCTACGGCAGCTGCTACAACGCCGAGCGCCCGATGCGAATCGGCGTCGTCGCCTGTGGCTACGCCGATGGCTACCCGCGCAGTGCGCCCACCGGCACGCCGGTGCTGGTCGATGGCGTGCGTGCCCCGCTGATCGGTCGAGTGTCGATGGACATGGTCACCGTCGACCTGGGTCCGGTTCCTGCGGCACGCATCGGCAGCGAGGTCACGCTGTGGGGCTGCGGTCCGGGAGATTCGGTGCTGCCGATCGACGAGGTCGCGAACGCCGCCGGTACCGTGGGCTACGAGTTGATGTGCGCGCTGGCGCCGCGGGTTCCGACGCATCCGGGATGAAGGGCTCGCATCGCAGCGCGGCGGGCTTCGAGCGTCGGGTCCGTGCCGATCTGAAGGCTCGACGTTGGCTGCGCTGGCATGCATTCCTGCTGGGCCTGCTGTGCTTCGCGACGCTGTGGTCCGTGTCCGCCGGACTGATGCACGCAGGAATCGAGACGCTGGCGCTGCGCTGGCCGCTGGCATTTGCCTTTGCCTACGCTGCATTCATCGGGCTGCTGTGGCTGTGGTGCCGTTGGCTGCTGTCGCACGATGAATTCGATGCCGACCTCAACATCGACTGGAACCTCGACCTGCCCCGTCTCGATCTCGGCCGCGGTGGCGCGCCGTTCAGAGCGGGTGGCGGCGGCGATTTCGGCGGAGGCGGTGCGAGCGCCTCGTTCGACGGGTTGCCTGGGGCCGATGCCGCCAGCGAAGTGGCCCAGACCGCCCTCGACGCCGTCGCGTCGTCCGACGAGGGCGTTGTCGTGGCGGTCCCGCTGGCGGTCGTGGTGGGAATCGCGCTGCTGATCGCAGGGGCCATCGGATTCGCGGTGTTCGGGCTGTTCGGCATCGACGTGCTCCTCGGTGTTGCCGTCGAGATCGCATTTGCGTCTGCCGGCGGGGCGCTGGCCTTTCGCGCGCAGCGCGAGGGGTGGCTGGCGCACGCCTTGTCGCGCACGGTGTGGCCCGCGGTCGCGTTGCTGCTGATCTTCGCGGTTCTCGGCCTGGTCATCGACCGCTGGCTGCCGCAGGCCCACTCGCTGCCGCAGGCCCTGCGCCTGCTGCACGGTTGAACTGCGCATCGTGATTCGCCACTTCGAAGTTCCTCCCGGCGAGGTCGAGATCACCGCGATCCGCGCCCAGGGTGCCGGCGGGCAGAACGTCAACAAGGTGTCGAGCGCGGTGCACCTGCGGTTCGACGTTCATGCATCGTCGCTGCCCGACGACGTGAAGCAGCGCCTGCTCTCGCTGCGCGACCAACGCATCACCGCCGAAGGCGTGGTCGTTATCAAGGCGCAGACCTCGCGCAGCCAGGACGCCAACCGCGCCGATGCGCTGGCGCGACTGCAGGAACTGGTCGACAGCGTCACCACGCCGCCGCGTGTGCGCCGGGCGACGAAGCCCACCTATGGCTCCAAGCAGCGGCGGCTCGAGGGCAAGAGCATCCGCGCGCAGGTCAAGGCGTCGCGCGGCAAGATCGGACACGAGTGATCTCCGGTCGGCTCGCGGCTACAGTCGTCGGGTGAGCAAACCCAAGTCTCTCTACACCTGTTCCGAATGCGGAGGCACCAGCCCGAAGTGGCTCGGCAGGTGCCCTTCGTGCGAGGCCTGGAACACGCTGGTCGAGTCGGTCGCCGAAAGCACGGGGCCGAAGCACCGCTACCAGTCGCTGGCCGGGGCGTTGCCGGTGGCGACCCTGGCCGACATCGAGGCCTCGGATGTCGATCGTCTGCCCACGGGCCTCGATGAGCTCGACCGCGTGCTGGGTGGCGGCATCGTGGCCGGTGGCGTGGTGCTGATCGGAGGCGACCCGGGCATCGGCAAGTCGACCCTGCTGCTGCAGGCACTCGATGCGCTGTCCCGAAATGTGCGCACGCTGTACGTGACCGGTGAGGAGTCGGGCGCGCAGGTCGCATTGCGCTCGCGGCGGCTGGGGCTGGGCGAGGCGACCGGAGGTTCGCAGGTCCGCGTGGTCGCCGAGATCCAGCTGGAGAAGATCGCGGCCACCATCGCTGCCGAGCAGCCGGTGGTCTGCGTGATCGATTCGATCCAGACGGTCTACAGCGACCAGTTGACTTCCGCACCCGGCTCGGTCGCGCAGGTGCGCGAATGTGCGGCGCAGCTCACGCGCATTGCGAAGTCGAGCGGCACGACGATCGTGCTGGTCGGCCACGTGACCAAGGAAGGCGCGCTGGCGGGGCCGCGCGTGCTCGAGCACATCGTCGACACCGTGCTGTACTTCGAGG
>ENA-UOWO01000703-UOWO01000703.1-activated-sludge-metagenome-genome-assembly--contig:-NODE-703-length-46992-cov-32.020815_pt1 | contig 46992 bp, 40 predicted proteins | sample MGYA00238148_ERZ761564 | MGnify/ENA primary metagenome ERZ761564 (study PRJEB28885, sample SAMN05720194) | activated sludge metagenome | isolation source: Anaerobic digester | place: USA... | reverse complement strand
TCCACAGTTCACGAATTTTTGATAAAGTAAGTTCGAGCGCAGTCGTAAAGATACTCCAGAATTAGACTTTTCGGTTTTTGACCAACCATTTGGTGGGCGGCACGAAGTGCCGCCCATTGGTTTTCCCCCGACAAATCCTCTCCGCTCGGCGCGCGCAGGCGCGCCTCGCGGTTGGCCAAGACGAGGTTCGAAATCCAATGCAATTTTGAATATTTGCTTGCCCAACAAAAAGAATTTTTGCTATAATGACAATGTAACCAATCCGCAGAGTTGTCTTTTTTGATGGCCGTCTTTGTCAGTTCAAGGCAACTTGGATTGGTTACAACAAGGGCGGCCTTTAAAGTTTATGACTATGCAAAATTTATCACCACAAAAATTCTTTTTGTATGCCCGCAAGTCCACCGATGTTGAGGACAAGCAGGTTTTAAGTATCGAGGCACAAATTACAGAATTGCGCGCCTTTGCCAAACAGGAAAATCTTTTTATCATTGAAGAGCTAATCGAGAAACAGTCAGCCAAAATTCCAGGCAGACCGATTTTTAATGAAATGATGAAGCGCGTAGAAGCTGGCGAGGCCAACGGAATTTTGGCTTGGCACCCCGACAGATTGGCGCGCAATTCTGTTGATGGCGGCAAGGTAATTTATTTCTTGGACTGCGGGCACTTGGCAATGTTGAAATTTCCCACATTTTGGTTTGAAGCAACTTCTCAAGGGAAATTTATGCTCAACATTGCCTTCGGGCAAAGCAAATATTATGTGGATTCTCTTTCCGAAAATACGAAACGAGGGTTGCGCCAAAAAATACGGCGCGGTGAATATCCCTCGCTTGCTCCAGTTGGTTATCTTAATGATCCGAGGACAAAAACTGTTGTCGTGGACAAAAAGACCGCGCCCATCGTTCGCCGCGCCTTTGAACTCTACGCAGAAGGCAATCAAACACTCCAAGACATCGGAGAATATTTTGAGCAAAATCGCCTCGTTTCTAAAAGTGGAAAGAGAATCCACATCTCCAGAGCGACTTTTATCCTCTCCAATCCGTTTTACACTGGTCTATTTCGTTATGCTGGCGAAATTTACGAGGGCAAGCACGAGCCAATAGTGGCAAAGAAACTTTGGGACAAAGTGCAGGAAGTGATGAAGCAGAGAGGGCGTCCAAGACATAAAGCGCAGATTGAACCAGAAGCATATTGCGGATTATTGTCGTGCGGATATTGCAATATGCAAATTACTGGCGAATACAGGGTGAAAACGCAAAAGAATGGCACGCAACATTTCTACACTTACTACCACTGCACCAAGAAATCTAAAACCATTAAATGTCCCGAACCCTGTATTCGCCAAGAAGTCTTGGACGCCCAAATCTCATCACTTCTGCAAAAAGTTTCTTTGCCACCGGATTGGGCGGAATACCTAAATCAAAGGTTAGAAAAAGACAAAAACAAATCCGCCCAATCTGTTTCTGCTTTTGTAGCGGAGAACGGAAAGCGGCTTGCTGAAATCTCCACAAAACTCCAGCGACTTCTCGATGGATACTTAGAGCAGGATATTGACCGAGATATTTACCGAACAGAGAAAGCCAAACTCATTTCCGAAAAGAAGTCGCTGGAGGAGCAAAACATCACTTTTCTACAAAAGCAGAAACATTGGCTCGAACCGATGGCAGAATGGATAAAAGTCGCAGGAAATCTGGAGAAAATTGCATTGGATAGCAACCTTTTTGCCAAAAAGGTTGCCGCCAAAGAAATCTTTGGCTCGAACCTCGTCTTGGCCAACCGCGAGGCGCGCCTGCGCGCGCCGAGCGGAGAGGATTTGTCGGGGGAAAACCAATGGGCGGCACTTCGTGCCGCCCACCAAATGGTTGGTCAAAAACCGAAAAGTCTAATTCTGGAGCCGACTGTCGGAATCGAACCGACGACCTATGGTTTACGATACCATCGCTCTACCAATTGAGCTAAGTCGGCTCAGGCTGTGGCGGGCAGGTCTTCCAGCTGAGCTAAGACGGCATAGTTGTATCAAGCAGGTGGGTTTATTTTAGCATATTTTGTAGATAACAAAAAGCGGGTAACGGGAATCGGACCCGTCTCTTATCCTTGGGAAGGACACATAATAGCCACTATACGATACCCGCGAAAATTATTTAATTATGACGATTAAGAAAAATAAAACCAGATAAACAATTAACCAAATTAAAGTATAAAAAAATAATTTTAAGGCAGCTGGTTTTTCGTTATTAAAATATAATAACATTGGTTTGCCTAAAATTATTCCGGCCATAATAGTGGCAGAAACGACAAATAAAAGCAAAAATGCGGCTGTGCCTAAAATTTGATTGTCTGGGCTGAATATTTTTTCGCCATTTGACATTATGAAAACCACTAAACCGATATAAATAATAGCTAAAAGAGAATGTAGAAAACCATATAAAATAAGTTTGGAATTTTTCATAAATTTATTAATTAATTATTAAAAAAATAGTTCCACCATAAAATATAATTTTTTTGATTATTTTTTTCTGAGGCATCTGAGGTTTGCGAGAGATTGTTTTCTTGAGGAATAATAATAATTTTTTCGCCGGGTTTAGCCATATTTAATTTTTCTCTAGCTTCTTTATCTAAAAATTCTGGTGTGGAAAAATAAGCAATTAATTGTTGGAGATCTTTATTTTCTTGGTCTATTTTTTTTATTTCCAAATCTAATTCCATGGTTTTATCGGCAACGATTTTATTCTTGTTAATATTTTTTATTAAGCTTAAAGTTATCAAAAATAAAATTAAAAACAACCCTAAAATAATTATTTTGGAATCAAGTAATTTTTTGTGTTGCTGGTGGGTATTGTGATGAAGAGGCATGATTTAAAAAACCTAAATTTCAAATTTGAAATTCTAAATAGTAATTATAAATTAAAAAAATTATTTTAAAAATTCAAAATCTTTTTCTTTTATTTTTATTTCTTCCTCATCTTCATCTGTGTCCAGAGTTTCTTCTGGATTAATACTTTTTAATAATCTATCAATCCCCTCTTGGCCAATATCTTTTTTAATTTTTTTTAAAATTTCTTGGTAAGTCTCAGAAATGCCTTTTTGTTGATCATGAATTTTTTGTTCTTCAATGGCCAATCTTTTTAAATCTAAAATTAAAATTTGGATTTTTTCTGGATTGTTAATGCCTTTAATATTTAAACTTGGTTCTTGGCTGGAAGATTTTAATTTAATTTCCAAATTGCCAGATTTGGAGATCATTTGGATAAAGCCTTTAATTTTATAAGCTACTTCGGCAATATTTAGAAAATCTGTTTCTTTAACAGTGCGTTCAAAAGTTTTGCTTTGAGAAAAATCAATTAAACGATCGTTAGTAATAATTAAACAATTAAAATAGGATAAGGATAATAATTTCAATAGATAAAAAAGGGCTATGGCCAAAAGAAAAGCAAAAATAATTTGCCCGATTTGCCCCCAGGCTAAAAGCGGAAACATAAAGAAAATGGGTACAAAAAATAAAATAAAAACTAAAATTATTTTGGGTAAATAAGTTAGCCAATTTCTGCGAAGAATTAGGATGATTTGTTCGCCATCGCGCAGGTTTTTATTATAAAATGACATATTTTATAGAATTTTTAATTCTTAATTTTGAATTTTAAAATAAATTTTAATTTAAAATTTTGAAATGAAATTAGTCGTGTTTTTTACAGGATTTTAAAATAGTAGCAAATATTAAAGTTAATTCATGTGCTTCTTTCCCAAAAAATCTGCATTTTTCTTTTTCCTCATCTATTGCTGTAGCTATCATTCTTAACCAATGTTTTGTTTCGTTACTTTCTTTCAGACAAAGACTAATTTTATTACTAAAATCTTTTTTAGAGCTACCATGATTAGCTTCCATATAATTAGCTCCAATGCTGGTAGCTGAACGAATTAGTTGGTTTATTAAAGATTTAGCTATCTCGTCTTTTTGAAGGGCTCTACAAAACAAAATGATTTGTTCACCAAATTTAGCCGTTCTTTCTTCTAAATCGTATTGCATGTTTTTTAAAATTAAATCATTAAAAATTATTTCAAAATTACAAAATTAGATATTAGAAATTAAACTGCTACCATAGCCAACATAGTCACAATAATAATGAAAGTTAGAACAGACCAAATAATTTTATTAAGTTTTTTGGATTTCATATAAATAAATCGCGGACTGACGCAGACTGCACGCGCCTACCTGCCAGCGAGGCAGGGACTTACGCGGACAGAAATCGCGAAGGTTGACAAAATTTTTATTTATGCTAGTTTAATTATAAAGCATTTGTGGATAAAAACAATCACCATAAAGGGAGGAAATCATGAAAGATCTTTCGAAAAATTTAGGGGTTGTTATTTTGTTGATTATTGTGGCGGTTTCGGCAATTTTTTTCTTGCCACATAATCTTAAAATAACACTGGCTATCTTTTTAATTATGCTCCTTGTTTTTTTGCTCAACATGGATCGTATTCACTGTAAAAATGTTTTTTCCTTTTGATAAAAGGCCTCTTTTATCATCTAAATGCTGAGGAAAACGAAATTGTTGTTAAAAAAATTTATCATTTAAAAAAATAATTGGAGGTATTATGAAACCATCAAACATATTTTATAGAATAACTGATAATAAGGTTATCAACATTTTTTTCGAGTTGTTATTTGTTTTTTCAATCATTTATTTTGGTTTTGGGCGTTTTTTGTCAAGTGTATTAAAAATTTTAAAAGATTCTCAACCATTTTTTGATTTTAAAGAAATTTTTCTTTTTTTGTTTGTATTGTCAGTGTGTTTATACTTTCTTGTAAAAGATGTTCGTTCTTTATCTTTTTTTCAATCTAAAAAAAGAAACAAACAATAATCAATACTATCATTCTCCCGGTTTAAACACCGGGATTTTTTTTGTGAAAAAAAATTTTAATGGCGTAAAGTCGCGCCTGCCTGCCGGCGAGGCAGGTAGTTTTTTTGCGTAAAGTCGCGATAAAAACACGGGATCCCTCGGCTCTTAGCTACCCAAAAAGCCACTCGGGATAAACTAAAAAAAATTATCTCTTAAGTACAGCTAAATAGGCTTCGGTCGGAATATCTACCCGACCGCGACCAAGGGTTTTCATTTTTTTCTTGCCCTTTTTTTGTTTTTCCAAAAGTTTTCTTTTTCTGGTCACATCACCGCCATACAAATAACCTGTGACATCTTTTCTCATGGGCGCAATTCTTTCTGAGGCAATAACCTTACCACCTTTATTTTGACTTTGTTCTTGATAGCCTAAAACTGCCTGAATTTTAATTTCAAACATGGTCCTTGGTAAAACATCTTTAAGAGATTCTACAATTTTTCGGCCAACTCGATAGGCTTCATCTTTATAAACAATCACCGCCAAAGAATCCACTTTTTCTTCAGCCACTAAAATATCCAATCGTTCCACCACACATTTTCTATAACTAATTAATTCGTAATTAAGCGAAGCATAACCTGAGGAAGAACTTTTTAGTTTATCATAAAAATCTGTCAAAATTGAACTCAAAGGCATTTCATAATGTAAAATAATTCTGTTGGAATCATGAGAAAAATAATCAGTATTTAGATAAATACCTCTTTTTTCGGTGAGTAAACTCATTAGATTGCCTAAATATTCTTTGGGTGTAATAATATCTAATTTGACCCACGGTTCTTGTATTTCCAGAACTTCATGGACATTGGGCAATTCTTGGGGCGAATGAATAATTTTTTCAATTTCTTCTGTGCCTTGTTTTTTTTCAATTATTTTATAGGCCACACTTGGCGTAGTGACAATTAAATCCAGTTTATATTCTCTTTTTAATCTTTCTTGAATAATTTCCAAGTGTAAAAGTCCTAAAAAACCACAACGAAAGCCTGGGCCTAAAGCTGGAGAATTTTCTGGTTCAAAAAATAATGAAGCATCAGTTAATTTTATTTTTTGTAAACCTTCGCGCAAATCTTCTGGAGAAACTCCTTCTTTGCAAAAAAAACCAGCAAAAACCATGGGCTTAATTTCTTTATAACCCGGTAAATGCAAATCTTTAGCTTGAGAAAAATTTTCTAATTGAATTACAGTGTCACCAACTTTACAAGAGGATAAATCTTTAAATCCAGTGACAATGTAACCAATTTCTCCAGCTTGCAGATGCGAGCTTTTAAAAAAAATTGGTTTAAAATAGCCAACTTCCAATACTTCACTAGTTTTAGAGGTACCAATTAAATGAATTTTGTCGCCGGCTTTTACAGTGCCAGAAATTAAACGCATATAGGCCACCACGCCTTTGTAATCATTATAAACAGAATCAAAAATTAAAGCTTGCAATCGGTCATTATGCAATTTGGGAGTGGGCACTTTTTCTATGATGGTTTGTAAAAGTTTTTCTATGCCGAGGCCTGTTTTGCCTGAAACCAAAATAATTTCTTCGGCAGAACAATTTAATAAATCCATTAATTCCTGTCTTGTTTCGTTAATTCTGGCTGAAGGCAAATCTATTTTATTAATTACGGGTATAATTTTTAAATTTTGATCTTTAGCTAAATGATAATTAGCCAAAGTTTGAGCTTGAATACCTTGGGTAGCATCGACCAAAAGCAAAGCGCCTTCCACAGCCGCAAGTGAACGGGAAACTTCATAAGTAAAATCCACATGCCCTGGAGTATCTATCAAATTTAAAATATAACCTTGATAATCCATACGTACTGGTTGAAGTTTAATGGTAATACCCCGCTCTCTTTCCAAATCCATTTGATCTAAAAGTTGCTCTTTCATTTTTCTTTTTTCTACCGTCGCAGTAAATTCCAAAAAACGGTCAGCCAAAGTCGACTTACCGTGATCAATATGAGCAATGATACAGAAATTGCGGATATTATTAAGCATATAAACGTGTACTTATTTTACTTAATTTTTTTGTTTTTGGCAAACAAAAATTCTCGTCTTGAGTAATTACGAGAATTTGAGAAAAAATTAAGTTCTTTTCAATTGTTGGTCAGTTTTTAATATTTTAATCTCTGCTTCCAAAAAAGCCACTTTCTTTTTTAATTTTTCTAAATCAAAATAAACTGGTTGAATATCTTCGGTTTCTCTTTCGGAAAGTTTGTCTACTTTTTCTTCCAGTCTTTCTAGTTGTTTTCTCAAAGAATTTAATTCTGACCAGATGCGATCTAATTTATTATCCATCATTTCTTCCATTTCTTTTTTAAAGATAAAAAATTTGTGGTCTATTTTTTTATCAACTGCGTCAAATTTTTTATCAACTGCGTCAAACCTGGCATCGACTTCATCGAACCCTTTTTTAATTATTTTAGCTAGTTGCTCAATAGTCATCATGTGCTTAGCGCTACTTAAGGCTATAAAAAGTTTATTTTATTATATAAATCATAATTTATACTTTAACTATTATAACATGTCTTTTTTAAAATTCCAATTGCACTTCCCTGTCTATCAGCATGTCTCCAGATATTTGATAACGAGTATTGGAAAGAGTATTTTTATTAGTTGGCGTGGAGTTAATAATTTTATGATCAAACTTCAGATCTAAAGAAAAAGCAGTTGTGAGTCCAGGTTGTTTTTGTAAATAAAGCTTATAGACAGAGCTGTCAACTTGTTTTGAAATTTCAGGATTAACATTTTCTGGTAAATAATATTCTATAGCCAATGTACCACTCTCGCCTGGTTCAATAGCAATAAAAGTTCCAAAAACTGTTTTATTATTTTCTTGACTAATATCTGTCCAACCTTTTTTAGGTGAGCGATCATTATCCATAGAACCTTCTGTTTTGATCCACTCTGATCCCAAAGGCACATAAACTCTGGTGTAGGTGCGATAACGAGTGGATTTCCAAGTAAAAGTACAATTATTTTTATAAGTAATGGTTGTTTTGGCTTTTAATTTATCAGCCTCGGGGTTTATAGTATAAGAAATATTTCTTTCCACACATTGATTGGATTTTAGAGCCGCTAAATTGGCGTCCACGACCATTAAAAAATCGCCACTAGTTTCCTTAATGGCACCAGACCAATTTTGTTTAGTAATTAAATTTTGAATTTGGGCATCTTTATTGTAGATAAGAATATTTTTCTCATTGAGGTTGTTAAACAGCGTTTTAAAAACTTCTAACCAACCATTAAAATTGAGATTATCTAGGCGAGCAATAAGTTTTTGTGATAAAGTGCCGATAATATTTTTTCTAGCAAAATAGGGCACGTTTTGTTTTTCCACACCAACTTCCACTAAGTATTGTAATTGATCAACAAAATTTTCTTTATTAAAAATAAATGAATCCACTTCCACGGCTCCCAAAGTGGCCATTAAATCTTCAATTAATTTTGGGGTAATCGCAATCACGCCATCAATTTTTTCATTAGGCAATTCGCCTTTAGAAAGTTCTGCTTCTGTGTGATAGAACCATTCTATTTTTTCGGCAGCTGTTGGAAAATCTGGAGACCAATTGCTATCTCGTAAATACCAATTTTCTACTAGATATTTTTTAATTGGTTCTGGTGCAGTTACTTTCATTTTTTTATTAATAGCAAAACGATCGTAATCATAGACATCGTTAGTTTTAAAACTAACAATTTGTCCATTTTTAAGTTTTAAAATACCAATGGTGCCGATAAAACCACCAGTGGGACGTAATTCATCACTATTTTGTAATAAAAATAAATAAGTTTTTTCCTCGCCTAAACCTAAAATTTTAGGCAAAGTCTCGGCCAAACCACTGGCTTGAGTTAGAAAATTTTGCAGTAAAGAAATTTTTGCTTTAAGGGTTAGATGGTATTTGAGCAAACTGGGATTTAATTTTTGGGTGTCTATCTGGTTAAGTGTTAAAAGTGAAAGGTCCAATTGGGCCTTAGCTCCGTTTAATTCCGGAGCACTTTGAGCAATTTTAGTTAAAATTTCTATTCTTTTTTCTGGCGTCAAAGAAAGATTACCGTTTTTATCTAATTTAATTTCAAATAGAGTATCATGAGCTAAATTAGTTATTAAATAAAGTCCTTGAGAAAATTCCTGCACCGCTTCCACAATTGTTTTAACGCCTGTATATTGATTTCTTAAATAGCCAAACATTAATGGCGAATCCAATTTATCTACATTGGTTTCTAATTCAGCTAAATTTGCTTGAGCCTTTTCAATTTCACTTTTAGCTTTTGGAAAATCTGTGCCCAAAAGAGCTGTTTGAGTCTGTTCAAAATGCGTTTGGGCTTCATTGGCCAAGACAAAAGAATTTTTTAAAGGTTGCCAATAAACAAAGTAGATAACGCCCAAAACAATAAGCACTAACAAAAAAATACCTAGTAACCAAAAAAGAACTTTTTTATAATAAGATTTTTTATGTTTACCCATTAATTCTTCAAGGCCTTCCTCGGCTATGTTTTCGATTTTTTGAAGTTCATTCATATTTTTATGTTGTCATTCCCGACCGCCACGCCGAGAATCAGGCGGGCGGATCGGGAATCCAGAAAACTTTTTTAAAAAAAATTATCAACGATTGCAAGTTTTATCAAAATACTTGGTCATCTCGCCTGGATCCTGTGTCAAGCACGGTATGACAAAAAGTAGATGTGTATAAATATATTATAGCATTTTGGGAAAAATAAAAAAGCCAACCAGCAAGGTCGGCTTTAAATTGTTATTGGTTCGTGCATCTTTTGCCAAGGAACTTTTCTGTCCTCGGCCAATCGAGCAGTAAATTCATCTGCTTCAGCCAAAGCTTTTTTAATGGATGCTTGGCCTTCTGGAGAATTGATCCAAGCAATAAGCTCTGCCAATTGCTGGTTTTTCTTCTGGAGGTTTTTTGTCATTTTTATTTATCCTCCAATGTAATGGCCAAATTAAGATTAAGCCAATCTATAGTTTGTTAATATTTGGCAGTATCTCCGATTGGCAAACAAGTTCGATTTTTAATTTCAAAACCATTTGTAGGTCTTTTTCTTACTGCTTTAAGAATTTGTTCACCAGCAGTGCCCTTTTTAAGAACAGCAAAACCAGTTTGAGCAAATGCTAAAAGATTTGTTTGAGGAAACGAAATAATCATATAGCCTCCAATTTTTAGCAGTAATGGTTATTCTTGACCACTAAGAATTAAATAATTAATTTGTTGGCAGAGCTTCAAGATGCACCCAGGAATAATATCGTTAAAATTAATGGCTAAACATTCATTTTTTCTTAAAATTATATGAGGACGCCAGGGGTGTATTGGTAAAAAATGGACTGGCCCAATTGAAAAAATTTTTTCCCCCCCATTTCCTTTCATAATTTTTATTGGCAGTGCTCCTTTGCTTTGAAGTTCTCTTAAAATGTCTGCGGGAGTTTTTTCGGAAACAAAATTTATTGGCATAATATAATACCTCCGTTTTTGATTGTGAAATATTTTATGAATTTGCAAAATTATTTAAAATTTTTCATATAATTCCAAAAATCCCATTGGCCATATGTTTGACCGAGCCAATACCACCACTCTACTCCCCATAAATAAATTTCTTCTTGACCGGCGCGCTTGGCAAATTCCAGATTGTCTTTCAAGTCGGTTAAATCCAGACTATATTTTTGATCAGCCAAATCCATGGTTTTTAGATCACTGTTAATGGCCCAGGGTTCGGCTTGTAATTCAGTGTTAATAACTTTTTTTACACCGGTTAGATATTGAACAAATTTGGCTTTTAAAAAATAATAGGCCGGTGGTAAAGGATATTGAAACCAACCCCAATTTTTATTCCAAGTTTCTCGATACATTGAGACACCTAAAATATCAGCAATTTTAGCGCCTTTAAGCCAACTAGAAAGTTCTCCAGATTCAGTGATCATAATTGGCCGTGAGTCCAAGCTTTTTACTAAAGCAATTTCCTCGGCCAGCAAATTAGCATCAGCTTGGGGACATTCACCAAAAACATCTAAAAATGGTTCATTATCTATTTGCCATTTTTTTATGTTATCATATTTTTTAAATTGTGCAACTTCGGTTTTTATTAGAGTTAATATTTTTTGCTTCATTTCTTCATTGGAAAGTTGATTATAAAACTCTGGTTGATGACATTCAGGCCATCGTGGCACCCGTCGGCCAAGAACCGGCACTATTTCAATGCCTTTTTCTTCGGCTAAATCTAGCATCCACTGATAATCAGAAAAATTTAATTCCCCTGGTTTTTTTTCAACCTCATCCCAATAAACAGGCATTCTAATAATTTTAAAAGGCATTTCATTAATTGTTTTCCAATAAACCAATTTCCAATCCAAGCCCAAATGGTCAGCATGTTTTTTGCTAAAGGTGCCCCCCAAAATTATTTTTTGATCATCGCCAAAGTTCCAGGTGCTTAAAAAAAGAATTAAAAAAAATATTACTAGAATAGTAAAAAATATGGTGTAATGAGTTTTAGTGGGTTGAAATTTTTTCATCTAAAATTAGACAGCCACAAAATATAAGCCGAGAATAATAATTAAAATGCCAATAATTTTTTGGATTAAAAGTTCTTTGGTTAAATCTTCTTTTAAGATTTTGGGTAAAAATATAGTTAAAAGCATGGCAAAAATAAAAACAAATACATACTGCACGCCCTGCATGGCTTGCACTAAAGTGACAGAACCTAAAAAGATAGCGTATTGTTGTAAAATAGCTGAACCGCCTCCGCAGGCTTGACCCAAAAGAAATAGACCGCCTGTTTGTTTAGCGCCAGATTTGTCTTTTTTATTATGTTTAAAACTATTTTTAACAGCTTGAAAGTTGGCTGGAATTAAAAGTAAAAGTAAAACTGCTACAAGTGAACCAGCCCTGGTCCAAATAAAACCAGTTAAAAATTTTGTATTAGCATAAACATATTTAGTTAAAACATTGGCAATGCCAAAAAGAACGGCTGACGGTGAAACCAACCAGATTGTTTTTCTAATTTGGGGTAAACCAAAATTGTTTAAACCGATTTTTTGTTTAAACCAAGAAAGCACACCATGTTTTTGAAAATCCAAAGCAATTATTAAAGAGCCAATGATTAAAAAGAACAGGCCGGTGTATTGATTGTAGTTTAATTTTTCTGCGAGAACATACCAAGCAAATAAAAAAACAAAAATTGGCGTTAAACCACCAACCATGGGATTAACTCGAGAAGCTTCATCTTTTTTTAAAGCGGCAAACATTAAAAGAAGTGCCCAAACAAAAGTAGCCCCAGATAAAAGAGCCACTCCAATGGTTAGCCAACTGGGAATTTGCAAGCCAAAAGGAATCACAAAAAGCATCATTAAACAACCAAGAGCAGCAATATAAAAAACATAGACAAAAGGATTATCAATTTTGTCTTTTTTTAATAAAGCTTTGTCAGTAACCATGGCCACTGCGTTTAAAAGATAAGCCAGTAAAGCGATTAGGAGCCAAGACATAGTTTGTGGAAATTTTAAATTTTAAAACTCAAATTTTAAAATAAATCCAAAATAAAAATTTTAAAATCTAAAACAATAGCACACTGATAAACATAGATTAAGCAAGTTTTTTAAATTTAAAATTAAATATTTAAAATTATTTTAAAATTTAAAATTTGTTATTTAAAATTATTAAGTGAAATTTCTAATAGTCTATTATATTTCGCTACTCGTTCACCGCGATTGGGTGCACCGAATTTAACAAAGTCAGCTTGCACAGCCACAGCTAAATCAGCAATAAAATCATCATTGGTTTCCCCAGATCTGTGAGAGACAATTATTTTGTAATTATTTTCGCGGGCTAATTTTATAAACTCAAAAGTTTCGGTCAGAGTGCCAATTTGATTGGGTTTTACTATTACTGCATTGGCTAAGTTTTTTTCAATGCCCAATTTTAATCTTTCGGTGTTGGTGGTAAAGAGGTCATCGCCGACTAGTAAAGGTAATCTGTAATCGCTGTTGTCATCCTGATGGAAGTCAGGATCCAGAAATTTTGTTTTTTTTCTTTTTTCTTTTTTCTGGATTCCAGCTTTCGCTGGAATGACAAAAGAAAGGTTGTGATTTTGGGAATTTAATAATGACCAACCGGCAAAGTCGTCTTCAGACAGTGGATCTTCTAAAGAAATAAGGGGGTATTTTATTAGCCAAGAATTATATAAAGTAATTAATTGCTCGGCAGTTAATTCTTTTTTTTCTAATTTTAAATTATATTTTTTAGTTTTTTTATTATAAAATTCTGAAGAGCCAGCGTCAATACCTAAAAATATTTCTTTACCAGGTTTATAACCAGCCAGTTTAATGGCTGTTATTATTAAATCAAAAACTTGGGTTGTGGTTTTAACATGGCAGGCATAACCGCCTTCATTGCCAACATTGGTGTTTAATTTATTTTTTTTCATAACCATTCCCAGGCAATGAAAAATTTCTGAGCCAGCACGAAGTTGATCTTCATATTTTTTTATACCAGCTGGAATAATCATGAATTCTTGAATATCAACATTAGAATCGGCATGGGCTCCACCATTGAAGATGTTGAACGTGGGAATAGGTAATGTGTAATGAGTAACGGGTAATGAGTAAAAGGAATTTAAATATTCATGCAATTCTAGGTTTTTAATCATAGTGGCGGCGCGGGCGACTGCTAAAGAAACTGAGAGAGTGGCATTGGCGCCGAGGTTGGCTTTGTTTTTACCAGCGAGTTTGATTAAAAGTTGATCAATTTTTTCTTGATTTAAAATATCTTCGCCTTTTAAATAATTGGCGATCTTTTTATTAACATTGGCACAGGCTTTTAAAACACCATGGCCATTATATCTTTTTTTATTATTATCGCGTAATTCTAAAGCTTCGTGCACTCCAGTAGAAGCGCCAGAAGGTACCGATGCTTTGGCTTTAAGTCCGCAGTCCAAAGTAATTTCGGTTTCAATAGTGGGGTTAGAACGCGAGTCTAAAATTTCGCGAGCAATGATATTTTTTATATTAGTATTCATAAATTTTTTCGGGATGTTCTGCCCCCTCATTTTAAAGTTAAAAGTGGCGCGTGGATTATCCCCTCCTTTTAAAGGAGGGGCATCTGGCGATTAGCCAGAGGGGTGGTTATAATTATTTGATTCGGGTTTTATTGTTTTAATTTTATAGTGTGATATTGAGCCAGCTTATCAATAAACTGATTTTTTTTATTATCCCATACAAAAGAACCAATAGTAAAAGAATCAACAGTAAAAGTTTTATTTTTAAGTTTGGCTAATTCTTTTTTTATAATATTAATTTTATCTTTAACTTGAGAATCTGGATTAATTTCGCCCAAAGTGATGTGGGGCACAAAATATTTCATTACTCTAACATAACCATGTTTTTTAATCATTAAAATTTCTTGACGAGAAAATTTACCGTTCTTAATTCTTTGTAAATCTTTTTGTCTAATCTGTTTATTTCTCATTTTGTCAACCATTAAAACTATTTTTTTATGAAAATTGTATAGTATTTTATCATTAACAATCTCCAAATCTAAAAAATAATTTTTGTGCATTTTATTAAATTCATTACTAACTTTGAAGATTTTTATTTCAAATGGTTTAATGTTTAAATTATTTAAAAAATTTAATAGTTTTTTAAAATTCTTTTTAGGAAATTTAGCCAAATGCATGGTTATATGAGGAATTGTTTCATGTTGACCTTCATAACCAAGCTTTAACTTTTTTTGCAAAGCAAATATTTTTTGAGTAATGTCTTCTGGTAAATTTAGATGTATGCCAATTTGATGTTCCATATTTATTTTCTGGATCCCGATTTGCATCGGGATGACAAAATACGATAAATTATTTTTCTATTCCGGGAAGTTTTTTGCCACCAAGAAATTCGAGCATGGCGCCACCGCCGGTGGATATAAAAATATTTTTCTTTGATTTTAATTTTTGACTTTTGACTTTTGACTTTACGGCCTCTCCTGTTTCTCCTCCGCCAATAACTGCATGTGCTTGGCTATTTAAAATTGCCTTAGCAATTTCGTTGGTGCCTTGGGCAAATTTTTTATCTTCAAAAAAGCCAAGTGGCCCATTCCAGACAATGGTTTTAGCACTCTTTAATATAGCACAATATTCTTTTATGGTCTTTTCGCCAATGTCGAGGATTTTATTATTATGCCAAACATAATCTGTGGGTAAAAGTAATTGAGAATTTTTAATTTTTAATTTTGAATTTTGAAATAATTTTGAATTTTGAATTTTGAATTTTTTTTCGGATTTCGAATTTAGAATTTCGGATTTATATAATATCTTTTTTGCCTCGTCTATGTAATCTTTATCTACTAGTGACTCCCCCACCTCAAATCCTTGAGCTAGAAGAAAATCGTTGGCAATGGCGCCGCCAATTAAAATATAATCAGCAGTTTTTAAAAATTGTTGAATAACAGGCAATTTGGTTTCGATTTTAGCGCCACCAATAATGGCCACAAATGGTTTTTGGGGTTTTTCTAAAACTGTGGAAAGATTTTTTATTTCAGCTTCTAAATTTAAACCAGCGTATGATGGCAAGAATTTTTTAACAGCATCAACCGAAGCGGCACTGCGATGGGAAACAGCAAAAGCTTCGTTAATATAAATATCCGCCAGATTGGCAAGTTGTTTAGCAAAAGTTTTATCGTTTTTTTCCTCGGCAGGGTTAAATCTTAGATTTTCGAGTAAAACAATTTTGTAATTTGTAATCTGTAATCTGCCTGCCTTCCGGCGAGGCAGGTAATCCGTAAATTGATTAATAAAATTTATTTTTAGATCCCTCGACTTCGCTCCGCTCCGCTCGGGATGACAAGAACTAAGTAGTTTTTCCAAGTGTTTGGTGACGGGCTCTAAACTTAATTCTGGCACAACCTGTCCTTTTGGTCGGCCCAAATGGCCAATTAAAATAATTTGTTTAACTTTTTTTTGTAATAAAAAATTTATAGTTGGTAAAGCTGCGCGCAAACGTGAATCATCTGTTATTTTTCCATTTTTTATAGGCGTATCAAAATCACAGCGCACTAAAACAGTTTTATTCCGCCAACTAGCGGATTGAATTTTAGCAGATTTGATTGAGGATAAATACATATAATATTTTTAGTCATTTCTTGTCTTATAGTCCATTTTTGTCATTAAGAAATGCAAAGGCTCTTTTAGGGCCTTTTTATTTTTCTGGATCCCCGATCGAGTCGGGAATGACAGAAAAGCCTTCTCTTTCTTGTTGTTTATATTTGCAATGTAAAACATGCCCAATTAATTCTTCATCACCTTTAAAATATTTTTGATAAATTTCTAAAACACTGGGATTTTCGTGGGCTGTTCTAATGGGTAAATTTTTATCAATTTCATAAACTGCAGCAGCCCGTGATTGCCGAATTTTGGAGTTGGTTGGAATTGGCTGGCCTCCCCCGCCAATACAACCACCAGGGCAGGCCATAACTTCCACATAATCATAATTAACTTTATTATTTTTAATATCTTCTAAAAGTTTTTTAGCATTCCCTAATCCATTAACAACAGCAACGTTTAATTTTTTGTTACCAACTTCAACGCGGGTGGTTTTAATACCAGTTTGTCCTCTAACCTCTTTAAATTCAATTCTTGATCTTTGTAGTTTGGAAAATCTATTGTTCTTTAATTCATAATTTTTACCTTTAGTTATTGGTTCAAGTGAGCCAACTTCTTCAAAGACCCGGAAAAAATAATCAGCGCTTCTAAGAGCAGATTCCATGACTCCACCACTGGCTCCATAAATTGCTCCGGCTCCAGATGAAATACCTAAAGGTGAATCTAAATCCTGGGCTTTTAAATTGGGCAAATCAATTTTATATTTATGCAATAAATAAGCATATTCGCGGGTAGTTAAAACATAATCAACAGCTTTAACTTTGACACCCTGGAGGTTTTGTCTGCCTTGACAGACAGCTTCGATGTTGGGCAGATCTAATCTTTCCAAACACCAACCCAAATCAATAGTATGAGTGTCTAAATTTATTTCGTGTTTTTTAGAAGTGCAAGGCATGATGGAAACAACAATAATATCGCGCGGATCTTTTTTAAGATAGTCGGCAAAATAGGTTTTAATAATTGGCCCAGAACACATGTGCGGCGAATTGGAAGTGGTTAGATGACTAATAAATTCTGGATAATAAAATTCCACAAATTTAACCCAAGCTGGACAACAAGAAGTAAACATGGGTCTTTTTTTTCCAGAATTTAACCAGTGGATTAATTCTTTGGCTTCCTCATAAGTAGTAAAATCTGCGCCTAGATTAACATCAAAAGCATAATCAAAGCCTAAAGATTTTATAGAAGCAGCCAACTGACTAGTCATAATTTTACCAGGCTCCATGCCAAATTCTTCGCCAATAGAAACGCGAATAGATGGCGCAATTTCGGCAATTAAAATTTTTCCTTCTTTATTTTGTAAAAGTTTTTCTACTGCTTCGAAATGTGAAACTCCAGAAATGGCTCCTACAGGACAATGCGTGACACATTGACCACAATAAGTGCAATCGAATTTATTTGAGTCGTTTTGAAGAGCATCGACAGCGTTTTTTTTGTCATCCTCGCGAATGCGGGGATCCAAAATTTTATCATTAAAATTTGTTTCCTGGATTCCCGATCTCCCTGCCTGATTTTTGGCGAGGCCGTTGGGAATGACATCAATGGGTTGATTATGATTGCCGATTGGTCTCACAATTGTTTCTACGCCCCTGTCGGCAATTTCATAAAAATGACAAGCTTGCATTTGATCGCAAATTTCCACACAATTGCGGCAGTCAATGCATTTGGAGCTGTCGAACTGAATAGCATCTCCAAACTGCCAGATTGGAAAATTCTTTTTTCTATCTTCAAACCGACCAACATTAATATTATAAATTTTAGCGTATTTTAAAATTTGACAATTGTCTTGATAGAGACAAGTAGCACATTTTTCTTGATGCTCGGAAAAAATTAATTCCAAATTTAATTTTCTGGCTCGCTCGGCATCTTTAGTTTTGGTATTAACTTTCATGCCACTTTCCACTTTAGTTGAACAAGAAGTGATCAGGCCCAGGCCTTCAACTTCAACCACACAGGTGCGGCAAATTCCCTTAATTGATAAATCAGGATGTTTGCAAAGATGAGGAATATCAATGTTTTCTCTTAGAGCCACCTCTAAAATAGTTTCGTTTTGGTTGGCGAGATATTCTTTGCCGTTAATTGTAATTTTTATTTTTTTCATAATTTAGTTGCTTTAAATTTGCTTGGTATTGACAGAATGTTTAAGATTTGTTAAGTTGAGCTATTCTTTAAAAAATTATAACCCGGAGGAATAAGAGATGGAACAGCCAAAGAAAAAGAATAAAAAAAGACTTAGAAAATTTATTTTTTGGACAATTGTTGTTTTGATAATTCTTTTTCTTATTTTTTTATTCTTTAACCCCAATCAATCTCATGGGCCAGATTCTTTTTTTATCTGGTTATGTGAATTGATAGCCAGAATTTATAACTTTTTAGTTGATGTTTATAATTTTTTTCAAGATCTCTTTTCTGGCATGCTCGGCCAGACAGACAAAGACATTGAGTCAACAAGAAGCGCTGGGCGTCATACACACAGTTACTACACTGACGACCAATCCGTTGGTCGGACCGGCAATGATGTTAAAAGTTCGATAGTTTCTTTTTTAATTTTTCTAGGTATTTTTGGTTTAGTATTTTTAATATTAAAAAGTTTGTGGATCCGCTCTAGAAAGTATATGTATCCAATTATGGTAGTGGATGTTATATTATATACAATTCACGGTTGGCTTTGCGATTTAGAAACTTGGGTTGGCAAAGATTATTTCTATAATTTTGGAGATTATTTTTATATCATAGCCAGCGAAATAATTATTAATAGTCTTTTTATACAAATTTTGATTGTTAGTCGTAAGATGGGTAAAAATAAGCCATTAACTAAAAGAAATATTGGTTTTATGTTTTTATGGACAGGGTTGGGTTGGGCCATGTCAGCATATCAAGATCATTTTGTAGATTATCAAAGTATGTTAAAAGAAAGTGTCTTTTTTAATAATATTTTATACTTAGCGGTTGTGATCGTGGCCACCTTTAGTGCTTTCCCGGCCATTTGTCTTTGGGACTTTTTAGTTATTAGACAAAAAAATTTGGATAAATATTTAGCAAAAAAAAAGCGTTAATATGACAATAACCGCATTCTAGCATTTGTTAGGAAGCGGTTTTTTATTTGGCATATGTTTTTACCCTGTCAAATAAGATAAGATATAAATATAATACCACATAAAAATGAAAAAATTTAAAATTATGTGACAGGGTGAATGTTTTTCCAATAACTTGTCATGGCGTTAGTAGCCACTTTGCCCAAGGCACAAAAACTGCTTTTTTGCAAATTAAAAATTAAATCATCAATTAAATTTTGGTCAACTAATTCACCAGCATATTTTTTTTCTAATAATTTTAATAATCTATAAGTACCTTCGCGACAGGGCACACACTGTCCGCAAGATTCATCTTTAAAAAACTGCGCAAAGTGTAAAATTATTTCTTTTTCTGGTTTATTTTTAGGATAAACAATAATGGCCGCGGCATTATTGCCAAAAGGACGTTGCAGTTGACGAAAATTATAACAAGTACCAGCTGCGCCACCGCCAACTTGATAGAAATATTTATCCGAGGGTTTGTGATTAAAAGCTTCCAGGGCTTTTTTAACGGTGATGTCTATGGGTAATTCTAAAATTAAACCTTGGCCGTGGTTTGTAGAGACGCAAGATTTTGCGTCTTTATCAGAATTTACATCAGCTTCAGATAGACAATAAAATTTAGTATTTTTATATTGATTGGCTTTAATTAAAGCCACAGTATAAAAAGTTTCACAATTGTTAATGAGTGTTGGTTGATTGAAAAAACCGTCTGTGGTTGGGAAAGGCGGCTTGAGGCGTGGCTCAACTCTTAAACCTTGCATGGAATTTAAAAGAGCTGTTTCTTCACCACCAATATAATCATGCAGGGGTTTTTCGTATAATTCAATATTAACTTTTTGAGCTTCAATTTCTGCCTTTAAATAATCTTGATAACTTTGATAATAGGCTGGATTAAGATAGATAAAACCCTTTTTAGCGCCCACAAAATCCATGGCAATTTTAATGCCTTCGATTACTTTTTCAGTCTGATTTTTTAAAATATATTCATCCTTAAACATGCCTGGTTCCGATTCAGAAATATTGCAAATGACAAATTTATCCATTTTTGTAGGAGCATTTCTGACTGCCAGCCATTTATCCGCCACTGGAAAATTATTACAACCTCGGCCAATTAAATTGGCTTTTTGAAGTTTTTTGATAATAGTAGGTTGAAAAAACATAGGTGATTTTACTATAACATATTTTTTGGAAAAATAAAAAGCCCGCTCACGAATGTGAGCGGGGTTGCTTGTTAATCATTGAAATAAGTAAATTGGGGACGAAATCTTATGTAATATATCGTCCCTTTTTGATAAAAACATAAATAAAAATTTTGTTGCTTGTTATATTCAGCCACATCAACTGTATAGACGATCTCTTTTTTTTCACCAACTTCTGTGAAAGTCACCCATTTTTGTTGGGCATACTCACAATCGAAAGTGTTATTCAACGAAATTGACGGAAAATTGTTGGCTTCAGTATAAATCACTAAAACCGTACAATCTTCCATTGGTCTTCGGCTAATTATTGTGAAATAAAATTTACAAAATTTTGTGGTCTTGTACAAACCAAAGAGCGTATTTTTTCGATTACAGGGAACCAACAAATCGATTCCGTCTTGTTTAAATCCAACGATATCGCAATTGACCTGGGCAATCAACGGATCATCAGATCCATTCACCATTTTTTTGATGGTACAAGGGTAATATCTATACAAAGGATCTGGAAGCTTGGGATTCTTGATGATTTCGCCATCTCGTTGCCGCTTGGTTGGAAATTGAGCATCATCTTCGACATCCCCTTCCTCTTCTTCATTGTCGGAAGGTTCTTCTTCTCTCAATGACCTAACTGGTCTTTGGTAGTCAGATTCAGTTTCAATCCTTACTGTCTTTTCTCCGCCGATTCTTTTATCAAGCTCGTTTGCAACCCCCTTAATAATTTTTTCAGAGGATTCATCGGAGATCGCAACCGGCTTAGGATTCTTGTTTGATTCCACTAGTTGATTGACAGAGACAACCAATCCTTTAATATATCCGCCGATCTCGTTAAATGAATTTCCAGCAGTTTTTTCTTTTTCTTGGATACGTTTTTGCTTTTCTTCAACCTGTTCAACTGGTTCTGTGATTGGTTGATCTTTCTTTTTAGAAGGACAACCAATCATTGCAAAAGACGTGATCAAAATTAAAAAAAACAATGTAGGATTTTTTTTCATTGTATGCCTCCTCTATTCATCTTCGTCCATATCATCACCTTGTTCGGGAGATGAAGAATATAAATCACTTTCATCAGATTCTTTCTGTTCATATTTATCCATATCTTCATTAAGCCTTTTTTCATAATACCTTGGTAGGGACTCAATGAATTTTTGGATTGTATATTTTTTAAGTTTATTTGTGGTTACTTCTGCCGCTATTCTCGCTCTTGATTTCTTAGAACTAGAGCGATTATAATAGTGATACCAGATGTGGTCTTTATCATTTTTATCAATAATAAAGACTTCACACCCGTCCTTACTTACCAAAACTCTTTGCGATTTTGTGCATTGTGCCTGCAGACGATCGCCGTGCGTATCATAGTAAAAAGGGATAAGATGTTTTTTGGCGTCCGTACATCCCACGTCATCCAAATATTCGTCAATAACTCCCCATTCAATTTCTTGAGGTGTCGGGGAAGTCTTCGCCGGTTTGGGCGGAGGTAGATTGGCGTCATCTTTTTTCTTATTGCAATCTGAATTGATAAACATGGGCGACATCGCCAGCACAAGAAGCATGGCGATTTTGTGAATAACGTTCCGGCGAAGTTTCATGGTGTTTCTCCTTCTTTTTGGTTTGGTAAAGAGTTATTAATTTGGGTTTCGGTTTAATATAAAACCTTAGCACAAAGGCTTAAATTTTGTCAAGACTTGACATAAAACTGAATATTTAGTAGGTTAAATTATTAACTCAAAGGCACTTTAGTCAACTTAGTCAACATTTACAATAATTTTTATATCAGGAGGAAAATTAAGATGAAAAGATTTTTCAAAAGGGCCGTAAATAACGAAGATTCGTCTACTGTAAATGCAGAAAAACCAGGGCATCAACCAGCTGTGGCGGAAGAGGTGCCAGACGAAGAATATAATGTCACTATTGATGAATCTCTTACTGAGATAAAAAAGCGAACTTATAAATGGTTAATTTGGGAAACAATCGTAGTTTTAATAGTTTTGCCGCTTATTTTGGGATTAGGAAATGGAGCTTATTACCAAGATGCTGGCGAGGCTTTTAATTTTTTGTCAGTATATTATCAATTTCTCTTTACCAATTGGTTTATGTTACTTTTAATACCAGTGTTTTTTATTGGACCAGCCAAAATCGGTATGACCAAGAGAAAAATGGCCGTTAGCACTTTAATGCAATTGGCTAAAAAAGCAGGTTTTAATGTCGAAACTGGCAAAGATTTTAAAAAAGCCGAAATTTTTAAAAAGATTTTGGCAGATTCCAGGGAAGCTAATAGATATTATTATTTTTTAGGTTTAATGGAAAAATTTTGGTTTCTTTTGGGAATTTTTATGAGTTTTGTGGTGATAATGTTGTATGTGGCTAAATTTACAAATTTATGGCAAAATATTTCTCTGCCCTGGTATGCCATTGTTTATTTCATAGCAGTTATCTTGGGCATTACGATAATTTTTTCATACATTATAAAAAAAATAATAGATTACTCTCTTGAGGAAATACGTTTTGCTATTTCAAGAGCTATTGCTCAGTATGAAATAGACATTGTTTCTCAAGAAGATGTGACCAGAGGTACTCAAATTCAAGTGTGATTTTATCACCCCCCGGATTTTTTCCGGGGGTTTTTATTTCTCCTCAAATAAAAAATCCTTTATTTACAAAAAAAATTTTAGACAAAAAAAGCCCCCCAATAAATGGGGGGCAATGTCGTTAAATGGTAGTGGTTGAAACCTTGACATCTCTTGTCAAATCTGTGGCACTTTGAATGCAGCTTTTTCCATATTCAATAATCTTGACAAACAGTTCTTTGACTTGTGTTTTAACAGTGTTTATCTCAAGTTTAATTGTTCTTTTGATTTCCTCAATTTCTATTAAAACATTATTCATAAATTTAACAGCATCGTTATAATGTACAAAGGCTCTTCCGGCGGCTGTATTGACTTCAATAAATAAGGTAATCTCTACAGCAAAGATAAATGCCCCTATACCAAGCCATCCGCCCAAGGCATTGTAAGATTCACCGGGTAATGCTTTTGACAATAATAAAGGTATAAGAACAAATTCACTAAAGATATCAAAAATCATAACAGCAATAGACAAAAAAGTGGTGGTTTCTTTTTTTAAGGCCTTTTTAGAAAAATCATTCTTTGTGCCAGTAATTCTTCTGTAAGAAAGTGTTAATGCTGTAAGAAAAAATAATAGTTGGATGACGATTCGGACACCAATAGGCGCGTTGGGTGTAGCCATATAGGCCATATAAATAAAAGTGCCAATGGTCATCAGGGTACCGACGAGAAAGGCCATTTTACCAAGAGGGCTACCTTGTTTTAAAGACCAAAATTTTTCTCCCCAAAAAAAGAGATCAAAAGCACTATCAGCGGCAGCACCTATTTCTGTCAGTTGGCTATTTTTTACTGTGTAAGAATTTTCTAAATCCGCTATCGTTTTCCGTCCATTAGTCTCTATTTCTTTTGCATGATCACGAGCTATGCCCAAAACACGGTTAGTTTTTTCAAGACGGTCTTGAGCAATTGCTCCATGATGATGAAGTTCATTAGCACTGACGTTACTTTGCAAAAAATCTCTGGCGATACCTTCTATTGGATCGTCAACCGCATTGGGTTGTGATATACCATTCAAGGCTTCGCGATATACATAGTCGTACTTACCTTCACCGGGGCCGGGGCGTGTTCTAGTTTGTGGTGCAGCAGACCTTTCATGTGATTGCTGTTCCTCGTCATCCACAGCCTGAAAAGAGTGCTGACCATTCCCATTGCCACCCCTGTCGCTATTCAACAGAGCACCTATAATTCTTTCGTCTTGTTGTGACATTGTTTTTTCCTCCACACTTTATGTTGTTAAAGACATTAATTACAATTCAGTAATGCTTAAACTTAAAACAGATTAAAAATCTTGTCAAGTCTTGACAAAAAACCAATAATATCCTAAGGTTTAATATTACGTTTTTTAACAATCCAATAACCAGGAGTAAATACCATGCAAGCAACAACAAGACATAAAATATTTGTGTTTTTTCTGAAATCTTTCAAAGTTTTGGCGGCGGTAGCATTCTGTATTATTATCTGGCTAGATGACGCTACTGGCGTCGGACAGATAGCAGACCCAGCTGAAAGTTTTGTGGGAATGATTGCTTATTCTATTTTAAGCAATTTTATAAGATCGAAAAAAATGTCTTGGGGCATGGACGATAAATTTATTAAGCGGGGTCAGGGATGAGCTCATATAAAACAAAAATGAGTATGGGTAAGAAATTACTCTACTCTATTGTTATTGACGCCAGCGGCTATTTGCCAGCCTTAATCGCTTGGCTTATGGCTAAAAATATTTCTTTTGGCTTGGCCCAAAAAGATTTGAAACTTTTAACCTTTGTTTGGTTGACCATCGGCGCTATTTTGATTTTTGCTTTTTATAAAAGCAGAATCGGAATTTTTGGTGGCCTAGTGCAAATCATTCAAGGAGTTTTAAAAAGTTTTAACATCATTTCTCTGTCCACTCCAATGCCAGTAGCCACAGCCACTTGGCTGATCACTGGTTGCTATAATGTAATCCAAGCTGTGACAAGTAGCGCAAGAAATTTTCAAAGAAAAAGAGAAAATCGTCGGCAACAAAAAAGATATGAATATCAGGAAAAATCAAGCAAAAGACCAAAACACAAAAAAACTTTTTTGGCCTGGTTTATTTTTCTTTTGCCATTCTTTTTTCTATATGAACACATTGCATGTCTAATTTTTAATGAAACAGGCGTTAATGACGCCACTTCTTATGTAGCCACGGCCTTGTATAATGGCTTGGTTATTTTTCTTCTGATTTGGTATTTGAAATTTAAGATGAAACAAATGCGTAACGATAAAAATAGAGATTCTAAATTTTCTTCCATAAGCACCATAACCAATATTTTGGATTGGTTCAAAACAATTCGCTTTGGTAAAATAATTCTTTATGGTGGATTATTGATTGTCATCAATGTCTTTAATCTTTTGTCACCAATTTTTAATTTTATAACCGATCAGGATATTATTTTTGTTGATCCTATTGTCAAAATTTTTACTGATAAAAAAGAGCGGGCGGAAAATATGCTAGTTGCCCGTGGACAAAGATGGAATCCACCCATGTCTGGCGGTAATCTAAGCACTTGGGTAATACAGGCAGCTGAACAAGAAGACATTCCACTTTGGGTTTTAGCTGGGGTTGTTTCTCAAGAATCGGGTGGTGGCAGATTGGCAATTCCGCCAGGCAGAAGAGGAGAAATAGCAGCTGGACCACTCCAATATCAAAGTCCACATGGTGGTGAAGATATGCGAGTTACTGGCCGTAGTCAGCATTTTATGGACGGTGACAAATACTCTTCAACTTTGGAATGGAAAAGGACCAGACATTTAGCTATGATCTGTGGTTTGCAAATTGGCAGTCCTTTGCCTGACTATTTTCTTGATTGGATAAAATATTTTGTAGTCAGTAGTATTGATGATCGACTTTCAAAAAAAGCTGTCTTTAAGGCAGCCAAAACTCTAAAGAAACGTTATGAGAAACTTAAAGAAAAACACGCTCAAAGCGATGAAACAGAATTGTGGCGAGCAGCCATTGCTACTTGGCCGTTTGGTGAAGGAAAAAAGGCCTGGAACAATCGTAATTCCAGTCTAATTAATCTCTATGTGGACAAAGGCAGAGCATATGCTGCCAAATATGGATCCTGACGTTTCACACGTCAGGATTTTTTTTATTTTAAACACGCCTTGACATAAATTTAATAATTTGATTAGATATAATATTCGACAAAAACATTAATAAATGTTTAATAAATTAACAATTTAGTATTGGAGGTGAAGATGAAAAGACAGATGTTATTGATTTTTGTCCTGGCTTGGTTGGCAACTATTTTTTTCTTTAGTTGTGCAAAAAATGAAAAACCAACAACCAACCAGCAGATAGATCTTCTTAAGGCGCAAGCCGAATTTGAAGTTGTCAGGGGTCAGGCCGCTAAAAACCGAGCAGCCCTTGTGCAGGCTCAAACAGAGAGCCTAAAAGTTGTCGGAAATATTCTGGAAATAAAATCCAGAGCAGAATTGTTAAAAGCACAAGCAGAAAGTCACAAATATAGCGAAGAGCGCTCCACTTATATTATTGCAATCGCTGGCGCTGTATTTATTATTTTGTTAGTTGGGGTTTTTGTTGCCTTAAACAGAACTTCAAAAAGGAACCAAAAATTGCAGGATAATGTAAATCTGTTGGTTAGTTTGGCCGCCCCTAAGTATCCGCAAATACCAGCTTCTGCGCTTGCTCTTTTGACTGGTGCCAGCCAAACAGGCAAAAATACAAATAAACCTACCCAGCCACAAATTGCAGCGAACAGTGCTGGTTCAGAAGGAGTTCCTTCGTTGTCTATTGATATGTGGGAAGATGATGAAGAATTCGCTGATATAGATAATTTACCGGCAAGATGAATGCCCGCATAAAATATCGCCTCGCTCCTCATACTTTTATTTAGGAGGTTAAAATGTTTTTAAGACGTATATTTAGATGGTTTTTTAGATCACATTTTAAAAAAAAATATGCCGAAGATCTTGCAATGTATGGTGGCGATGATAAATCTGGAGAATTAACCATTTATTGTCCAGAATGTCATAAACCATTACCGCGCAATCGCTGGATGAGAAATCCCTATTCCTGGGGATTGAGAAAAAGGTGGTTCTTTTTTGGACATTGGGAAGATGTTACCACGGGCAGTTGTCCAAATTGTGCCACACCCGAAGAGGAGTGGTAAGTAATTTTAGCTCCGGTGTATTTACACTGGAGCTTTTTATTTTAAAAAATTTATTATTCTCTTAAAAAACTACTAATAATTATTTATTAGTCATTATTCTCGAGCACTTGATATTAAACATTAGTGATTGGCTTTATTCATTAGACATTAGTCCCGAGCATTCGGGATTAGTCATTAAATATTTATTCCTCTATCTCCCCTGCCCCAACAACTTCATAATTATTTTTTAATTTGGCTAAAATTCCACAGGGTTTATACAAGACAATAAATTGTCCGGGTGTAATGGCACGGACGGGGTTTTTAAAAGTGATTTTATAATTTTTTTTCTGGATTCCGTTAAAACTTGCCGTTGTGGCAACTTTTAACTCCGCTGGAATGACAATTGGAACAATACACACCCGCTCAAGTTTTGTTTGGTAGCGATGACGAGCCAAACATTTTAAAGGCAATTTTGGTTCATGACCACTTAGCCAATTAATATTTTTAATAGTTGCTGTTTTGCTAAATAAAGCCGGATCATTTTTATCATTAGTTACAATTAAATCATTGTTTAAAGAATCTTTTTTAAGCACATAATATGGTCCTCTGCCACCAATATTAATGCCCTGCCTTTGGCCCAAAGTATAAAGACCTAAACCCTGGTGTTGACCCAAAATTTCGCTTTGCAAATTTTTTATCAATCCAGACTTAAGCTTTAAATTTTTTTGTAAAAATTCTTTGGTGGAACTGTGAATGAAACAAACTTCTTGGCTTTCTTTTTTTTCAGTAACATCAAGTTGCCATTTTTTAGCCATTTGCCTGACTTGGTTTTTGGTGTAGTTGCCTAAAGGAAAAAGTAAATATGGTAATTCTTCTTGAGTTAATAAAGATAAAAAATAGGCCTGATTTTTTTTTATGTCTTTGGCAGTGATTAATTTTATAGTTTTATTGGTTGATTTTAAACGAGCATAATGACCGCTGGCTACGTAATCAAAACCTAAATTTTTGGCATAATTAATCAATTGGCCCAATTTAACTTTTTTATTACAAATCAAACAAGGGCTGGGCGTCTTATTGGAGTTATAACTGTCTAAAAAATAGTCCACCACTTCGTTTTTAAAAATATCATTATAATTTAAAGTGTAGAGCGGAATATTTATTTTGGCGCACACCCGTTTGGCATCTAAAAAAGATTGGGGAGAACAACATTCATTAGCTGATTTTGTTTGTTCGTCTTCATGCCAGAATTTTAAAAAGACCCCGACCACTTCATGGCCTTGATCTTTAAGAATTTTTGCCGCTACAGTAGAATCTACTCCGCCAGACATAGCTACCAATATTTTTTTAGACATAAAATTTAAGAGAGTGCGACTATTTTTTTTCTGTGTTTAATTTCTCTAATTAATATTATACTGCCACATAAAATTGTAGTATAAAATAAATCAGCCATTAAAGTATTTCTAAAAAAAGGCAAACCCATTTCTAAACTTAAGATTAAGCCAGAAAATGTTTTCGGATACCAAGTACTAAAGAGCCAAACTGCTGTGTTGGTGGAAAAAAAGAAAAAAATTGAACCCACCAAACTGGTGGCTAATATATTCAACCAACCTTGATGTTTTTTAAGCCACCAACTCAAGATACCAATGACCGCAAAAGAACCATAAACTACCATCATGAGTTTCCAATCATAAAAATCAAGCATTAAATCAGAAATAAATAGAGCACCAAGTGGTAATATTATTGACCATTTTTTATTTAAACACAAACTGGCTGCCATAGCCACTGCAGCTAGAGGTACAAAATTGGGCGCATGGTCTATGAGGCGAGACATAACACTCAAGCCCAATAAAGTTAAGATAATAAAAATTTTGTTTTTGTGCATATATTTTAAATTAATTTATTTTTTTAAAATTGTGAGGCGGAAAAACGCCATTCCACTTGGTCATTATTTTGCAAGATGTATTTATCCGCGCCAACCATTGGTTGGGCGCCATTAACAAAATATTGCCAATATTTATTTTCCGCGCCATTTTTATAATTGCCTATTTGTTCGACCAAAACACCCATATCGCTATAATTTTTAGTTTGTAAATTCAAAGTTGGGTATTGTTGATTTAATTCTATCAAGGCATCTAAAAGCAAGGTGTCTTTTTTAATTTCTAAAGTTGGGGGTAAGCCGGAAATATCAGCAATTGATAAATTGATAGTAATTTTTTCTTGATTTATTTGCTCCGTAGTTTCTGAATTAAGATTTTCTGCTGGATTTTTTTGCCAGTTAAAGTAAAATAGCAAGCCGGCTATAATTATAATGAGAATAATAACGATTTTGTTAGTTTTAGACATAATTTTATAATAATTTATCTTTATTATACTATATCATTAAATTTTTAAAAAAACAAAAATCCGCCCCCCGATAGACATCGGAAGACGGAATAATTAAATCATTTTTTTAACACACACAACGGGTTAAAACCAAAATGGCTAAGAAAGCAAAAGTGCCAAGAGCCACAGCCACAAACCAGAATTTTCTCATTAAAAGTCCCACAAAATAAAAGCCCAAAGTTGCCACATACAAAATAACAGCTAAAAGCCAAGTTTTCCAGCCCCAACGAGGGCAATAATAGTAGCTAATGGCTGGTATAAGGGCTAAAATTAAGCCCCAGAGCCACCAAATTGCGCTTTTTTTCTTATAACCCACATTGAGAGCCAGTAAGAGCAAATATAGGCCAAAAATCACAGCTGCGGCTAGCAGAAATTTAAAGTGGCAAAAATATAAAAGTAACCAAGAGACGACAGTAGCAATTAAAATTAAGAATCCCCAAGGATAAATTTTAGTCAGATGTTTTTTTTCTTTGGCTACATTATAGAGATCTAAAGCCGAATTTATTTGCCGATAAGCCAAAGTAGCTATGACTAATAATAAAATTATAATTAACCAATTATAATTGGCGCAAGCCAAGCAAAAATTTTCCGCTATTTTATTTTCTCCTAAAATTATTGGTAAATTTTCAGTTGGTTTTTCTACTTCATCACCAAGAGCCAAGCTAGATCCGTCTTGGCTTTGGCCTTGACCTAAATTATTATCTTCAACTTCTTCTCCACCGCCTTGTCCTTCAGGAGTTGTGGGGGTTGGATTAGTATTTTTTTCATCTTCAATAGGACCACCACCATTAGCTTCTGGATTATTATTGTCACCAGTTAAAGGTGTAATCGTGCAATTAGAACAATAATATCCAGCGCTAAGCGTGCTATTATTTTCGCACTGTTCACTCCCATTAACAATTCCATCGCCACAATATGCACCAGTTGAACCACCGCCTCCGCTCGAAGACCCTGAGCCAGTCGAAGGGCTATCAGCTTCCAGAGTACAATTGGCTGTGCAATGATGACCAGAAGTTATACCGTCATTACCATCGCAGATTTCTTCACCTTCACGCACATTATTACCACAAACTGCTTCATCGCCACCAGATCCGCCACTGTAATAGTTGCTAAAGTCGCGATTATTTAAATGTGTGCCTGCGCTGGCTATAATATCAGTATAAAAAATTGGATTTTTATTGGCGTCAACTGGAAAAATTTGTTGCCAGCCAGTTTGTTGCACTTCTTTAATAATATAAGTGCCTATACACAAATCTTCAAACAAATATCGGCCTTCATCATTGGTGCTAGTGGCAGTTAAGAAATTTTCTTGATTATCATAAAGTTTTATTTCCCAGCCTTGCAAGAAAATATTATCTTCTTGATTGCCATTATATTTTTTACCAGAAATAGATGAATCACAAATTTCTCCAGGCGTTTCTTCTATTAAACAAATATTTGAACAACCATCACCAGAAGTTATGTTGCCATCATCACAGGTTTCTCCAGATTCTATTATTTCATTACCACAAACAGAACCGCCACCATTTTGATCTGCTTCTAATGCACAAGTTTTGGTGCAGTGAAAACCACTAGTCACTCCATCTGTGCCATCACAAATTTCTTGATTGTTTTTGATACCATCACCGCAATAAGGTAAATTAATTAAAGTACAACTTGCCGAGCATTCTTGATTGGTGCCTATTCCATCACTGCCATCACAAACTTCCGCGCCATTTTTAACGCCATCACCACAAAATTCTGTGGATTGACAAAGACCCCAGCCACATTCATTAGTGCAAGAACTGGTGCCGACGTATCCATTAACATCAGTACAAGAAATTGGTGCGTCATTATCACATATTTCTGTTGTTTGATTAATTAAACTATCTCCGCAATAAGGAATATATTCTAAAGTACAACTTGAAGTGCATTGATAATGTTCATTAACTCCATCTGTGTTGTCACATTCTTCAGTGCCGTTTTTAACTCCATCGCCACAGGTTTCTCCTGTTACACATTCATTCCAAGCACTGCAAGTTTGATTACAACTTTGAGTTCCAGTTAAACCAGTTTCAGAAGTACAAGGTTGCGTAGTATCCAGTTCACAAACTTCATTGGTATCTAAAATTTGATTACCACAGATTGGTAGATAGTTAGCAAAATCTATATTAACTATACCGTTATGATCAACTAAAGAAATTTGCTGAGAGCCAGTGCTGGGATAAGTTTGTTGCCAACCAGCTTGCACTGTTTCAGTAATAGTATAAGTACTATCTGGTAAACCTGAAAAAGCATAACAACCATCAGCAGAAGTTTGTGTTTGATTAATTGTGCCATTAGTTAAAGTAATATTCCAATTACTTAAAGTTGGCTCGCCAGAATCTATAATCCCATTATTATTTTGATCATTATAAACACAACCAGCAATGGAACCATATTCACTACAAATTTGAGTAGCAATGGAATTATAAATTGTTTCTAAATCAGCTTGATTAGCAGAATGATAATAAGATGCCCCAGTGGTCGCGGCGATATTTTGTAACATGGTTTCATTTATTTCACCATCGTTACCAAGCCCAATAGTAAAAATTTTATAACCCAAAGTCGCGGCTACAGTGGCTTGATTTTCCGCATAAGTAACATCAGCGGTAAATTCTCCATAACCCGGGCCTGCTGGTTTATTAGCCATGCCATCTGTTAAAAGAATCATGACACGGTTGGCTTGAGGATTAGAGCGAGCTGATTTTAATTCATCAACTCCCAATTTAATAGCATCGCCAATATTAGTAGCTCCGCCAGTTATTAAATTATTAATAGCCGTTTGTGTATCTGAATGTATATCAGATAAACCTTTATCTAAAGTTGCACTAGTGGCATAAGAAATTAAAGCTGACTGATCATTATTACCCATTAAACTAACAAAACTATTAGCCGCAGATTTGGCTGCAGTAATTTTTTTAGGATCAATGGCTAAATAGACAGATTCGTGTGGAGCAGATTGGTTTCTAGCATTACACCAAGTTTCACTTTCATTATAAGTTATGGTTTTTACCCATTCATAACCTTCGCTACAAGACGGTTTGTTTTTACAAACCAATTGCCACCAGTCACATCTAGATGTGTAATCCATACTGCCAGAGCGATCAATAATCAAAACCACATCAACTGCCACCGGACACATATTTTCTGTTTCAGCCACAGTATTTATTGGTAAAGCCACCAAAAAAAGACTACTTAAAATCATGGGCAGGATTAAAAACAGTCCGTTAACAGTTGACAACTTTTTAAGCATTAATTTTTTATGTTTTTTAAATAAACGTTTAATTTTACTTTGCTTTTTATACATAGAAATTAAAATTAAAATATAAAATTATATAATACCACTGGCCAATTAGTTGTCGGATTTTTTACGAGCTTTTCTTTTAAGGCTGACCACAATTATAGCTATAAGCACTATTAAAATTAAAATACCAATAATTGTTTTAACTAAATTGCTTTTGGCAAACATAGCTCCCAGCACTATACCAGAATTACCAATAGAAAAACTAAAATTTTTAACTGCCATAGATTCTGTGCCGCGCATAAAAGTTAATTCTGCCAAATAAGCGCCTTTAGCCAAACCATCAGTAGAAATTTTTAGAGCTGGAATTTCATGCAAAGACATAGAACGCACAGCTGCTTCACCTTCTGGATAGGGATAAATGACATTATAAAAAGTTTTTTCATCTTGTTTAATCTTAAATTGAATTGAGGGTGTTAAACTGATGTTGCTTTGATTATCATAAATAATTCTAACACTGATTGGTTCTTTGCTTTTAAAATCAAATTTTTCTGGAATAACCGAAACATCCAGAACAATAACTTCTTTATCACTAACTGTAATTTCTACAGAACGGCTAATTTTTTGGGCCACAGTTGAAGAAGAATCATCATTTTTGCTAGTAGCTTGATCTGGATTATAAACTACAGAAATTTCCCCAGTGTAAGTACCGTTAGCAGCATCACTAGGAATTTTAAACAAAGCCGCCACATCTAAATATTGTCCAGCTTCTATAAAAGTTTCTGTAATGGGATTTTTAAATTCTAAATCATCTTTTTTGTAAAAACTGACCCAAGAGGCAATCTGACCTTCAGCCACTATACCAATCATGGTTTGTTTTTTTTCAGAATTTAATAAAGTCAAAGTAGAGACTATTTCTTGACCTCTAATGCCTTCTGGCACCACAATGGGTTCGGTAATTTGACCAATAGCTTGACCAAAAGTAGGAAAAACCAAGAGAAAGGTTAAGGTTAATAAAGCGAAAGTTAGTTTTTTCATATAGTTAAAGTTTAGCCCAGGTTGGCTAAGACTGGTTAGTTATGAGATATTTAGTTGGCTTAATCTTAAACCCTTAATAAAACTTGTCAAGTGTTTTCTGCTAGGCCAAAACAAATAACAGAAAATCAAAAAATAATCAAGATTTTGATTGCTTAAATCTATTTTTTATATTATTTATAAAACCTCTGGCTCTGGCTCAACAATTATTGGTGTTGGCTCTTGAATTTCCTCAATTGGTTCAGATTCAATATTTTCTGTATTTAAACAAATTGGCGCCTTTTCTGCTGGAATAATTTCTTGAGTATTTTCTATAAGAATTTCTAAAATTTCCTCACTATTCGGCGCCTCGCTTGTTTCTTTGGGCAATTCTAATTCTGATAAAGTTGACGGCAATTCTAAAAAATCACTTTCTAAATTTTCTTCGGCTTCTATCTCTTCTATGTTTTCTGTTAATTCTGCCTCTGCTATCTCTGGCTCTATTAGAGGTGTAAACTCTAAAGGTTCATCAGAAATATTTGATTCTGCAATTGGTATTAAGGTCATGTTTTCATTTTCAATTAATTCTGGCGTCTCCACATTTTCTTGAATCTCGTTTTCTACTCCTTCAGTCTCATCTGTTTCTAAAGTTATGGGGTTAACTGGTTCTTCTAATAAATCATGAGTTTTTAGCCAGGCCAATTCTTCTAGCGTTAATAAATCATATTCAATGGGCGGACAATAATCAGCATCCGAAGTGTCCACGCCACAAATTTCTCCGTTGCTATAACGCGCCACCAGTTTAATGCGCGCTTTGGCAGAGGCAACCCAATATGTATTATTTTCTAACATTAATGATACGCGCCAAAAATATTGGCCCAAATTTGGCGCGCCTGTTTTAATTAAGCCCCAGCTTTGACCGCTATCATTAGAATAATAAATATCAATTTTTAAATCTTCATCATACCCAATTGGGTTATTAGTTTCCCAACCAATTTCATGAGTGCGGCCTACCCACCAAACTTCTCCACCATTGGGATAGCTAACTTGAATGCATTCTGCCCCACCAGATCCAGAAGAATTTTCCACCCTGCCAGTAACTATTTCTTCGTCAGAAAATCCACTCTCAGAATCATAATTTTCCTCATCAGTTTGCCAAGCTTGAAAGGTGAATTTAAAATTGCAAGTTTGCTCAGTTGGGTAGTTAAGCGGACTAGTAATTTTAAATTGCCAAGAATCAAAAAGGTCAGATATTGTTGTGGCCGTGGCTGTAAAATTTTGTAAATAATTACTATAAAAAACCAAATCAGAAGAAGTGGCATTTAAAATTAAATTATTACAAAAGTCAATATCATCTGTCTCAATTTTAAAGCTATATTGAAAAGGCAAATTACCGGCTTGAGCCAAATGGAGTTCAAATTCTTGATCTAAAAAAATTTGACCCAAATCATTGGTGTTTAAAGATAAATCCAAACTGCCAGCTGTTAAATCATTAAAAACCGCTTTTTCAGTATCGCGAAAAAAAGATAAAGTTTGACTAATAATACTCAAACTTAACCAACTTAAAACCATAATTAAAACCAAAATAGATAGTCTAGAAAATGGTTTTTGCCAAAGATTAATTTTTTTTAAGTTTTTCTTTTTTTTCATCTAGATTTTTATTTAATTTTTCAAGGCGTAATCTTTTTACTTCTTGAAAAATTTTTTTTATTTCATCGTAAACAATAATTAAAGCCGGTAAAATCACAATTAAAATAAAACCCCAAGGCTTTTTGGCTGTATCAATGGCGTAGCCGAGATAAGGCACAGTGAGGCAGACTCGACCAATAATTTCATTCGGCAGAATTTCATTGCGATCAGATCCTTTATTAGCATCGCCTTTGGTAACATAGTTTAGACCGCCGTTGACTAGATTTTTTTCCTGAATGCGATGGGTAATGGAGGTCTCACCATAGCGAAAGGTGATAATGTCACCAACCGCGTAAGTTTCAGCTGGCCGAGAAACTACCAAACTGCCGGTTTTGATGGCCGGTTCCATAGAACCTGATTTAACCACGAGAACTTTATAGTTGCCCGTAATAGGGAAAATGGAAATCACTAAAAGTAGCGCGATCAAAATAATAAAAACGAGAAAAGCATTGTAAATGATTTTGAAAACAGACATAATTTAAAAGTAATATTTATGTTCAAGGTGAAAATTATTCAATAGTAAAATCGATATCTGAAGCCATCACCGCAGTCCAGTTACCAAAAGAATTTTGATGGAATGATTCTTCATTTAAAATAAATTTTAAATGATAATCGCGGGCAGGCAAGGTCAAAGTATTACAGGTTGCACGTTCAATTTGTCCATTGACGTCAGTCGCGTCGCAATACGGAAAGCCAGGAGGATCTATAGCGCCATCAAGATTTTGCAGTTGGCTATTATTAGAAGAGCCGCAAGTCCCACCACTGCACCATAAGACATGATAGCTATTATTAACAGTGACATTTTTGGTGACATTACCGCTGGCGTCAGCGGTGATATAATCCCAGACCAGATAGCCTTGGATGCATTTACTGCCGCCATGATAAATGGAATTGGCCAAATAATAAGCGTCATTGGCGGCTGGGGTGCTATTAATATTGGTGTTATCAGTTAGGTTCCACCAACGCCCCAAATAGCCGATAGTTTCGTTGAGGGCATTATCGCCGCTAATCTCTTGGCAGACTGGCGTGGCTTCAAATTTTAGTTGATAGGTGGCAAAAGGTTTCAGGCCAGTGGCAGAGATTTGACCAGTGAGCGGACCGGTTGTGGTGGCAGTATAGGTAAAGCTGACATCGGCCGTGTCATAATCATGGTAGGTGCCATATTGAAGATTGGCAGCCAAACTAGTAAAAGTAATAGTCTTGGAGCAAGTGCCGTTGCCGGGATTAATATTTGGGTTGGTGTCATCACAATCCAATTCAAGATAAGGGCAAGCAGATCGATCTTCGCCCACGCCATAACCGTCGCCGTCAGAATCAGCGCAAACAGTTGGTTCACAAGTGATGGTTTCGTTTGGCCGATCGCCTTGGCGATAATTAATCAGACCCGGCCAATTATCAAAGAGCCAACTATTTGGAGACCAGCCAGTGACAGAGCGGGAATTTTTATCGTAGTTCGCGCAATTGACCAACCAGATTTTTGCGCCAGTGGGATAATTGGTGTCAGGTGAGTTGGGTAAGTTAATGTTTATATTTGATTGTCCGGTCAAAATTAATTTGCCTGTACTGTCAGGATAGCCACTTTGGAAAAAATAACCGGGGTTGTTGCCGGGCCAACCGTCGGCATAATAAATTAAGCAGTATTCAGTGCTCTGGTTGAGACCCACGCCCAAAAAGTCATAATTAAAAGTCGAAGCCATGTAATCATATTTGAGAATACCCATGGTCGTATCAACTAAGGCAACCTCGCCTGGATATTTGTTTTCCATAAAAGACATTTGGGACAAAGGTTCTGGGGCGTCAATTTGGCGCGCTTCCAGCTCTAGGGTGAAATTTAATTTATCGCTTTGGGCCCAGTTGGTGGTGTCAAAAGGAAAATAATATTTTTGGACAACAGTGATTGAATCACCGACTGCCAAAATACCATTGTTCGTGGTACTGGCGCCGGGATCCAATTTTATTAGGCCGAGATAGTGGTCTTTGACTTTATCCATGGTAATGCCAGCTTCTTTAGCTATGACCATTTGGCCATCTATAAACATTTCATAAACCAAAACAGAATCAATATCGTTTTTTGGTTGGCCGCTGTTTTCCGTATCGTACCAACTTTGTTCTGGTTCAATGACACCATTTTCGTCAGTCGTGAGGCATTTTAAAAGTTGCCAGAGTTTAACTGGGTTTTCTCCTTCGTTTTTGATAATCATGGTGAATTCGGCACTATCGCCAGGTTCAAAATTGGTCCAAGTGAAATTTTTGGTCCAATGGAGCTCGTCATTGATCGAGATTTCCACAGTGCCGGCGCTATAAGTATTGCCACGACTGGTTTCATTATCTGAGAAAAAAGCCATGGTGCCACCAATAGCCAGAACTGCAATCACGCTGATAATTAAAAAACTGAAAATAATTTTACGCATATTATTTAATTGTTAATTTTAAATTTAAAAATTTTTAATAAATCTTAATTTTTAAAACCTTTGGCACCCCCCGATGAATAAAATATTATCGGGAGGTAAAAAAGTTTCAAATTTATATCCCATCAAGATCATCATATTTTACCAGAGTCATATCAAACAAAAATTTGTCCAGATTGGTCCAAGATAGGGTAGTGTCGACCAAGCTGTCGGTTGGTACTAACCAAACTTTGGCGCCGACTGGATAATTAGCATCAGCTGTCTGGGGAAGATCGGTGGCAAGATTAAATGATTGTCCAGTTACTGCAATGTTGCCGCCGCTAGCGGTCAGGGTATTGCCGATCAAGACAACAGTTTTGGAGGTTGTCCATGGATCTGGATAGTAAACTAATTGATAGCTACCAGCAGCTAAACCAGTCGCGTTGAAGCTATAGTTGAATTCATTAGCAGCGACTTCATAAGTCAAAGTACCAGTTGCGCCGCCAGGAACCCAGGTGGTAGTATTTTTCGCGGACAAGTTGGCAGTAGCATAAACCTTGCCATTTTGTTCAGTAGTGCCAGGCGCTGGAGCATCAATTTGTCTGGCTTCTAACTCTACATCAAATTTCATAATATCGCCTTGAGCCCAATTGGTAATCATTGGTTGGCCAGCATCATCCCAAGTCATCAGATGATAACTTTGGCTGACCACTAATTTTTCATCAACGGCTAAACCAGCGGTGCCGGTCAATTCTACCCAAGTATCAGTGACATTATCCACTCGAACTTGATCAGCTTCATCAACTAATACTTCCCAACAGTTGCCCTCGGCAATAGGCGCTCCGTTGCCTTTGTCATCATCGTTATTTGTTAAACATGCGCACGGTGCACCGTTTTCACCCAACTCAGCACCTATTTTACAAATCGCCATGTCGTAAATCATGAAAGCGGATAGGTTGTTGCGTTCCACGTAGGTGCCTTGGCACTCTTGATTAGGACCAACTAAACCCCCGCCCTCAATATACTCTGGTTCAGAAGAGGCACCGCAAAAAGTATCATCACCGCCTTCATTGTTTATACCAGTAATTTTTTTCCAGACTTTGGCCGGGTTAGTGCCAACATTCTCAATAGTAAAATTCATATAATTGGTCTGGCTGGGCTTGTCTAAATAATTTTCCCATTTGGTGGTCCAAGGGTTTTCACCATTAACATTGATATCAATTTCGCCTAAGGTAAAAGTATTACCTGTTGATTCTTCGGTATCGCTAAAGAAAGCGCCAGTCGCGCCAGCCACTAGAGTGGCCACGGCCGCAATCATAGCTAAACTTATAATGATTTTTTTCATAATTTTTTAAAATTAATTTATTATTTTATTATTTAATCTAAAACGCTTAAATTAAAACGATCATTCGACCTTTTTAAAAATATATAATTTAGAGCGATTTGAGATTGTTAATTTATTTAATTTTGTTTTTTTTAAACGCCGACCTTTAAAAAATTTTAAAAATATTTATTATAAACTATTAACTGCTTTGGGTGTGCCGCCAACATTTAGACTAGTCTGCCAATTAGTGCCAGTCCCCCGCTCCATAGTTTTTTTAGCTGGGCCATCGCCGGCTATCCAAGGCAAACTGCCAGCTGTATCAATTAAATTACTTGAGTTATCTTTTAAATCTAAAACCTCGCCACTATCACTAAGGGCGCCTGAATAAATTTGATCAGCTGTAATATCTGGCACAGTTGTCTCATCTGTTCTCTCTAATAAAAAATATCCATTAGCCAAAAGCGTGCCACTTAAAGTAATGGCTGGTGCGCCATCTTGGGCATTAAGCGTCCAACCAGTTAAATCAATATCTTGGCCAGTCATATTTCTTAATTCCAGCCATTCATCAGACGAAGAAATAGTCGTGCCCATCCAAGCCACTTCATTAATTATTACATCACCCGCTTGAATACCAATTGGTGTCATATCTGTTTCATCATTATCATTAGGGTCATAAGACACGGAATTATTAACATCGCCGTCGCTATGACAACCAGAATCATTTGCATCAATAAATAAATCACCGTCATCATCAACTCCATTACTGCAAGCAGGAATTATTTGATCTGCTTCTAATATACAAGTTGGCGTGCAATGAAAACCAGTACTCACCCCAGCTGTATTATCGCATTCTTCTAGGCCATTTTTAACGCCATCACCACAAAATTCTGTGGATTGACAAAGACCCCAGCCACATTCATTAGTGCAAGAACTGGTGCCGACGTATCCATTAACATCAGTACAAGAAATTGGTGCGTCATTATCACATATTTCTGTTGTTTGATTAATTAAACTATCACCACAATAAGGAATATATTCTAAAGTACAACTTGAAGTGCATTGATAATGCTCACTAACTCCATCGGTGTTGTCGCATTCTTCATTATTGTTTTTAATATTATCGCCGCAATAAGCACTTGGACCACTTTGACAAACTCCAGCTTTTAATTGTTGAAACACTTCATCTAATTCGGCCGAAGTTGGCGCGAAATAATATTGCCCGCCAGTTTTAGTAGCAATTTCTTGCAACATGGTGGCATTAATTTCTGAATCCAATCCAATGGTAAAAATTTTAATACCCAAAGACGCAGCCACATCTGCTTGGGCCAAAGCATAAGCTACATCAGGCGCGTATTCGCCAAAACCAGGACCCGCTGGTTTATTGGCTCGGCCATCTGTTAAAAGAATTATAATCTGTTCGGCCAAAGGATTAATTCTTGCGGAAGTTAATTCCTCCTTAGCTAATTTAATAGCGTCGCCAATATTAGTGGCGCCTACAGCTATTAAACCATTAAGTGCAGTTTTAGTGGCTGGATGATTATTAGATAATTGCTGATTTAAAACAGCATCATTAGCAAAAGATATTAAACCAGATTGATCGCTTAAACTCATCAGTGACAGAAAATTATTAGCCGTGTCTTTACTGGCTGTAAATTTGACTGGATTATATTCTGTCCAAACAGCTTGATGAGGAGAGGATTGATTTCTAGCCAAACACCAATCTTGACTTTGATTATAAGTGGTATTTTGCACCCATTCATATCCTAAACTGCAACTGGGTTTATTTTTACATTTTAATTGCCACCAGTCACAACGCGAACTATAATCCATAGAAGCCGAACGATCTATAACCATCATGACATCTAAATCAAAATGACACATACTGGGCAAAGAACAATTATTTTGACAGGCATCACTATTATTAGTATTGCCATCATCGCATTGCTCTAAAGTTTGATTAACCACGCCATCACCACAATATGGTAAGCGCTCCAAATGACAAGTTGTGGTGCAAGTATAACCAGAAATTACTCCATCAACTCCGTCGCATTCCTCACCATTATTTTTTATACCATCGCCACAATATGGGCCATGTAAAGTTATTGGCTGACAACTATTGGAGCAATATGTGCAACTACCGCTATAATCTGGCGTGCAGGCTTGGCCATTATTACCATTGTCATCACATAGTTCATGACCGCCCCAAACATAGCCATCGCCACAAGTTGGTAACGAACAATTATTTAAACAAGCATCAGCGTTACTTTGATTACCATCATCACAAGGCTCGTCTAAATTTACAATCCCATCGCCACAACTTGGCAATAAGCATTGATTACTACAACCATCATCATTAATATTATTGCCATCATCACACTCCTCACTATTATTTAAGATACCATCACCACAAATTGGCAACTGGCAACTATTGGTGCAAGCATCATCATTAACACTATTGCCATCATCACACTCTTCGTTAGTATAACCAACATAACCAGTATCGACTAAATTATTACCGCAATTAGGCAGATAATTAGCAAAATCATAACCAACCAAATCAATGGCTCCGGTGAGATTTATAGAATAATTACCTATGGGATAAGTTTGTTTAGAAATTACTCCAGTTTTTGCGCCTTCACTTAAAGTGTAATTACCCAAAGGCACATTAATAAATTTAAAACAACCAAGAGCGTCAGTTTTTTGGGTCATGGTTGTTTCATTAGTTAAATTGATTTCCCAATCAGCAATTGTGGGTTCACCTGCGTCAATTTGTCCATTATTATTCACATCTTCATATTTACAACCAGAGATGGTGCCATACTTACAAACATCTAAAGCAATTTGAGCAAAAATATCTTGCAATTCCAAGGCTGTGGGAGAAAAATAATATTTGCCACCAGTTTTTGTGGCAATTTGCTCAAGCATAGTGGCATTAATATCAGCTCCAAGACCAATGGTAAAAATTTTAATACCGGCGAGAGCTGCCGCGTCAGCTTGAGTTAAAGCATAAGCCACATCTGGCGCGTATTCACCAAAGCCAGGCCCACTTGGTTTATTAGCCATGCCGTCAGTTAAAAGAATCATAATTTGTTCAGCCAAAGGATTAATTCTTGCTGAAGTTAATTCATTATTAGCAGATTTCAGAGCGTCACCAATATTTGTCGCACCCACTGTCACTAAATTATTAACAGCTGTTTGCGTTAAGGCATGATTATTGGAAAGTTGTTTATCCAAAGTGACATTGGTAGCAAAAGAAACCAAAGCTGATTGATCATTAACTCCAAGTAAATTTAAAAAACTATTAGCAGTTTGTTTGGCTGCCACCATTTTAACTGGGCTATAATTTGTCCAAACCGAATTGTGTGGCGCGCTTTGATTTCTAGCATCGCACCAACTTTTAGTTTGGTTGTAGTCAATATTTTTAACCCATTCATATCCCAAACTGCAACTCGGTTTATTTTTACATTTTAATTGCCACCATTCACAACTGGAAGAATAGCTCATAGAAGCCGAGCGATCCATAACTAAAACCAAATCCAAATCAAATTCACAAATGCTAGTGCCTGGTAAAGTGCAATTATTGCGACAAGCATCAGCATCTACACTGTTGCCATCATCGCATTGTTCACCGACTTCTGTAATTCCATTACCACAAACAGCTGAAACAGTAAAATTCAAAATTAAATCCGTATCAATTGTTTGGGCTGTAGCCTTATTGGCTAGCGGCCAAAGGCCACTAAAACACATTTGTAAAAGAAAAACAAAAACATAGCAAAAGGTTAAACTACGCTGCCATTTTTTTAATTTTTTCATAGATTTTTTTCTTGACTCAAATTTTTAATATTTAAGACAAGTTAAGATTAATTATTAAAATATCGAGCATTATATTTTTAATAATTCATCAAAGGAGAGTTCCTAATGTTGGTTCAAGGCTCCCCGCCTTGCCGTCGAGGCAGGTGCCTTGAATAAACACAAGACGAAGTAAATATTTGCGTTCTATCCCCTCCTTTTCAAGGAGGGGCTTAAGTCCCTTAAGGGACAAGGGGGTGGTTATAGCACAAAAATAAAATTAGTTTTGTCTTAATACTATAACCACCCCGGTCTCTGCTCCGCAGAGTCACCCCTCCTTGAAAAGGAGGGGATAATTTGTTAGTTCCAGTCTCCTGACTGGAGCTTCAATGTTCATTAGCGTAATTAAAATAAAATTTATAAATATTTTTACGGCGCAGTTACTTGACAAGTCAAAGCCTCGACTTTCTCTGCTGTTAAAAGCATTTGCCCAGCGTAAGAAAGAGGCAATTCAGTTGGAAAGTCCAAAACTTCAATACCAAAATCTAAAGAATTTGTTTCTCCCAATTCTATAACTTTAGTTAAAGCTGTAGGTGTGTTTGGTGTGTAGTTTATAAAATCAGAATCACCAACTCTGGCTTGATAATTAACATTCCAATTATTATTTGTCATGCCTAAACCAAAATCATTTTGCTCTACAATTAAACTCATTCTAGTGTTGCCTACATTTCTAATGGTGGCTGGGTTGGCTTGCCTTGGCGTTTCAAAAGTCATATTGCCACTAATAATTTTGGGCGTGTATTGTTGCACTGGGCCATAATTAATATTATCAAAATCTACGCTATAGGCTGTTAATTCTAAATATTTAAAAGTGTTATTAAAAATTGGACTTTGATTCTCCAAGCTATCTTTAGCCCATAATTGAACCAAATAATTGCCAGCTGGATCATTATAGGCCAAACTCGTATCTTGGCAATAAATTTGCGCTTGACCATTTTCTAAAACACTATCTGGAGCGCAAAGCCTATCCAAATTCATACCGTTAGAAAATTTTGGTAGATTAGCGTTATTGTTTTTAATTTTATTGCATAATAATTCTTTGGCCTGAGTTTGGCTCAAGACATTTAAACTTAAACCAGCATTTAATTTTTGTCCGCAACCCTTAATATTTGCTGATTCTTCTGTTGCAAAAGCCACATCTGGATAATAAACATCAGCCCAAACAGATTCTGTCACAGCTGGTCCGCTACCCTTAACCACGAGGGCGCAAACTGTTAAATTTTTATTAACTTCATATTGTCCAGAAGGTAAAAATTGACTGCCGGCTTCATCATTATCATCAACGCCTAAATATTCTAAGCCCAAATTTTTATCTGTGGTCATTTGCCAACTGGCCAAAATTCTTGGACCAACCAAAGGCACGCTTTCCATATTTAAGTTAATAGCGCTACCTGTTCCCGAAGAAGAATCATTATTAACAGTTGGCACTGTGTCTAAAATTTCTTGATTTTCTTCAGCTAAAATTATTGGTTCTGTAGTTGTGGCAGTTGGTTCTTCTGTTTCATTATTCAAAATTATTGGTTCTGTGGTGGTAGCTGTGGGGTCAGTCGTGGTTGCACTTTCAGCCAAAGGATTTTCTGTTGGTGGTAAAATAATTTCTTCAGTGGTGGTCGCCACGGGGTCTGTTGATGTAGCTGATTCATTTTCCAAACCTGTTAAGGGATCTAAATTTTCTAAAACAATTGGTTCAGAATTATCTGGATTAATAATTTCTGCAGGCGTGGTTTCTTCTGGTTCTAAATCTTCAGCCAAGGCCAAAGGAGCATTAAAAATCAAATTACTCGCTAAAACTAATTGACAACTAACAACAAGAATTAAGCCGGAAACAAAGATTTTGTTGTTGAATATTTTAGTTAAGTGTTTCATATGATTATATGTATTTAATTTTAACACTATTGATTGATTTTATAAAATTTATTTTATGTGTCATCCCGTGTTTGTTGTCATCCCCGCCCTTTTTGTCATCCCCGCGAAGGCGGGGATCCAGGCAAGATGAACCAGTATTTTAATAAAACTTATAATCGTTGATAATTCCCTTTTAAAAAGTTTCATGGATTCCCGATCCGCCCGCCTTGGATCGGCGTGGCAGTCGGGAATGACACAAAGGAGAGTCTAATTTTTTTCATCTCGCGTTCTTTGTCATCCCCTCCTTTAAAACTAAACAAGAGGTGTTTGCGTTCTATCCCCTCCTTTTCAAGGAGGGGTGACTTTGCGAAGCAAAGACGGGGGTGGTTATAGCGTTAAGATAAAGTTATTTTTTAATACCATAACCACCCCCTTAGCCTATCGGCTTAAGCCCCTCCTTGAAAAGGAGGGGATAAAAAACAGTGAAGGTCTAAAGCCAAATTACTTTCGCTTCAAACCTCCAGAGGCGTCCCTAAAGGGACACCTCTTGGCTAAATCAGATAATTATTATGCACCACAAACTAAATGTGGTACGTACGTACCTTGTAAAGTCATACTACCTGAGTAAGGACCCGAATGGGTTGGTGGAAATTTATTAACTAAAATGGAGAAATCCATTTCATTAAGTTCTGATAAATCCAAATCTTTGGCTAGAGGAGTGAAAGAACCAGTTGCAGTATATCCTTGTTCATAGGCTGGTGAATATATTGCCCAATCGAACTCACCATTACCAATTCTAGCGTCATATTGAACATTCCAATTGCCATTAGTTTTACCAAAGCCCATGTCATCTTGTTTGACACCAATATTTACTCTGGTATTACCAATATTTCTAACTGAAGCTAAACCGCCCCATGATAAATCACCATTAATAATTTTGTGAGTACCCAATCTAACACTACCATAATTAATATTACTGAAGTCTGTCTCAAAAGCTGTTAATGGTTTGTATTCAAAGTAATTTTCCAAAATATTTTGTAAACCAACCTTATCTGAACCTACTGCCCAAACTTTATACATACCAGCTGGATCTTCATAAGAGAGATCTTTTTCAGCACAGAAAACAGCAGCTGTTTCTTTTTGTAATTCGCCATCAGCCTTACAGATTTCGTCATAGTTATAAGGACTGGCAAAAGTTGTCAATTCTGTTTGACCATTACGTACTCTATTACAGAAAAGTTCAATACCATCAGTTTTAGACAATTTGGTCATTTTGTCTTCTTGCATTAATTTGCCACAACCCAAATTGGATTGATTGGTTAATGGATAATGACTATCTCCTAAATCAACGTTCTCTGGATAAAAAACATCAGCATAAACAGCACCTGGATCAGTAGTAACATCAGCTAAACCATCTGGATCTGTTACCACGGCACAAATAGTAATTCTCTTGCTAACATCTTTAACACCAGAAGGAACGAATTGAGCGCCAGGAACTGTCATATCGTCATCAACGCCTAAATATTTATTGTTAGCGTCTTTGGTAGCATTCATTTCCCATTTAGCTTTGACAATTGGATTAAGTCCACCAGAAGTGTCTTGAGTCAAACCAGTACCAATACCAACAGTAATATCACCATTTGTGGTAGCTAACGCTGGGCTGGAAACTAAAACCATGGATAAAACCATAGTTAAAATAATTGCTTTTTTCATATTGTTTAAATTTTTTAATTAAACCAATAATTATGTTTAAAAACACATTCGTTGGTTTAATCCTTTTAATTTTAAATTTTTAATTTAATTATAAATTGTCTTGGACTAACTGCCAGGGGCAAACAAGGCAGCCTTCGACCTGTTAAAGTCCAATTGAATATTTCTTTGTCTCTAGACAAGAAATAAAAAGCCCCTAACAGAAAAACTCCTTTTTCCTTAAAAGACAAACTTTTAAGAAGTTTTTGTGTTAAGGGCGTGGTTGTCCATTTAGGGACGTGTATACCCGTTAGATTTTTAAATTTTCAATTCTCTATCTATTCAAAATAATCTGTTTCTACATTTTCTGGATAATTATTAGTATTTAAATCATTGGATATACACTTAATATTAATTTCTTTACTAGTCATGCTTAAAGTCCTACATTCTGTTCCGAACCGCAACATAACCAAAAAGAACATAGTAAATCTGGT
>ENA-UOWO01000701-UOWO01000701.1-activated-sludge-metagenome-genome-assembly--contig:-NODE-701-length-47083-cov-14.366760_pt1 | contig 47083 bp, 34 predicted proteins | sample MGYA00238148_ERZ761564 | MGnify/ENA primary metagenome ERZ761564 (study PRJEB28885, sample SAMN05720194) | activated sludge metagenome | isolation source: Anaerobic digester | place: USA... | reverse complement strand
CGATGGTATAGAGCAGGATGCGCAGATCCATGCGCAGGGACATGTTCTCGATATAATAGAGGTCATAGGCCAGCTTCTCTTTGGCCTCCTCGATGCTGGTATCGTATTCGCCCTTCACCTGGGCCCAGCCGGTGATCCCCGGCTTGACCTTCAGACGGCGCAGGTAATAGGGATATTCGCGCTTTAACTTTTCGACGAAATAGGCCCGCTCGGGCCGGGGGCCGACCAGGCTCATCTCGCCGGCGAGGACATTGATGAACTGGGGGAACTCGTCGATGCGCGTCTTGCGTAAAAAGCGCCCGACGCGGGTGATGCGCGGATCGCGCTTGCCCGCCCAGACCGGGCCCGTATACTTTTCCGCATGCTGGATCATGGTGCGGAATTTGTAGATGGTATAGGCTTCGCCGTTCTTGCCGACCCGCTTCTGCTTGAAAAAGACCGGGCCGGGGGTTTCGAGCTTGATAAAGAGGGCGACGAGGATGAAAACGGGCAAGGTCAGGATCAAAAAAAAGAGTGAAAAAAGGACATCCATCAGCCGCTTCACCGTCTTCTCCCAGGGCTGCATGATCTGCGGATTGATCTCGATGAGGGGAAAACCGTAGATCTGCTGGGTCCGCGCCTGACCCATGACCAGGCCGTAAAGGTCCGGCTCGATCTTGATGCTCACCGGCAGCTGTTCCAGCAGGCCGATGATATGCATGATCCTCTTCTGCGGCAGATTGCCAAGGGAGAGAATCACCTCCTCCACCTTGCGCCGCTGCACCACGGACCGCAGCTTGTTGAGACCACCCCAGACATGCAGGTGACCATGCTTGAGACCGTCCTCCTCGCCCTTGATGCTGAGAAAGCCGATGACGCGATAACCCAGCGCCGGGAACTGCCGGATCTTGTCGGCCAGCTTTTGCGCCTGGGGGTTGAAGCCGATGATCAGTGTGTTGCGCTGGCCGACCCCCGAGCGCATGAGGCTGCGCTCGATCGTATGCAGAATGAGCCGTCCGCCGCCGACGCAGAGCAGCATCAGGGCCGAATAGGTGATGATCATCAGGCGGCCGAAGGTGGGCGGATTGGCCAGGTCGCGCTCGGGCTCGAAGGTGGCCACAAAGATGATGAAAGTGCCAAATAAAACCGTCTTGAGCACCGAGATCAGTTCATCGAAACGGGACTTGGTGTACCAGGACTGATAAAGTCCCAAAAAGATAAAAAGAACCAGCCAGTAGAGATAGACCATGAAGAAGATCTGCACCTGCAGCAAGGCCCCCTGCTCGACGAAAAGGTTGAACGAGCTGCGCAGACGCAGCAGTCCCCAGAAGGCGAGGTTGATCATTATAAAGTCAACCAGCAGGAGGAGGAATTTTTCGAGCGTACGGGACATCTATCGCTCCTTGGGGCGCAGCATGCTTATTTATTGGTCTTGAACAACCCAGCCAGAAAGCCCAGACCCCAGGCGATCTGCATGGTGAGAAAGACCGCCGGCAGGGCCGGCAAACAGCTCCAGCTCTTCTCTTCCCGGCAGGTGCTGACCGCTGCCACCGCCAGGAAGAGGCCATAAGCGGCCCAGATGGCGAAAAGGGCTCGGCCGGCTGCAGGCCAGCGCAGCGCAGCCGCTGCAAGCAGCAGCGTGGCGAGGACGAATAAGGGCGGCACCAGATGGACGGGCTTGACGGCATCGTGGTGTTTTTTAATCACGTTGACCCGCAGGATGCCGTAATTGAAAAACTGCCGGGCCAGGCGGCCGAGAGTGGCGCGCGGATAGTAATAGGAGATAATCTCGGGAGTGAAAAAGATCCGGTAGCCCGCCTTGCGGATCCGCCAGTTCAGTTCCGCGTCTTCGGAGATGTGCAGCTCCTCGTCGAAATAACCCACCTCGTCGAAGAGCTCGCGGGCGTAGGCGGCATAGACCACGGTATCGACAAAGCGCTTGCGCTTGTCGTAGCGGTAGGGTGCGCTCGGGATCCCGAAGCGCGAACCCATGCCCAGGCCGATTGCCCGCTGCCAGTAGGTATCGCCGGTGTTAATCTGGGTGCCGCCGGTGCATTTGACTCCCATCTCGCGCATATAGCGGATGTTCAGAGCGACAAATTCGTTGTCGATGCGGGTATGGGCACCCAGGATAATCACCACTTCACCCCTGCTGTTCTGAATTCCGATATTGAGGCTGCGCGGGGTGCGTTTTTCCGGATTGTCAAAGAGCCGGATATTCGGATGTTTGCGGGCCAGCGCCTCGACCTCCGCGCGCGATCCATCGGTGGAGAGCCCATCCACAACCACGATCTCGATCCGGCCGGCAGGATAGCTCTGTTCCAGGATGGAGGAGATGCACCGGGTGATGGCAGCGGCTTCGTTGAGCATCGGAATGACGAACGAAACGAGGGGCAGGGTATTATTTTGCTCTTCAGCCGGCAAACGTCGGTCCTTGCTTTAATAGTCCGTCATAGAGAGCGATCAGGGTCTGCGACGAACGTTTCCAGTTATATTTTTGTTCAACCGCCAGACGGCCATTGGCGCCATAGGGAAAATCGGAACTGAAAACCTTCAGTACCGCCCGGGCGAAATCCTCTGCGGAGCGGGAGGCAAAAACCTCACCGCAGCGGCTCTCCGTGACGATGCTAACCAGGGCCCGGGCATCCGAACAGATCACCGGCTTTTCCAGCGCCATGTACTGGAAAATCTTGTGCGGTATGGTATTGTCGATGAACGGGTTGGAGGGTTGGGGAACGATACAGATCCCGCAGGCCTGAATATAGGAGGCCGTCTGATCGAAAGGAACCCAGCCCGTGATCTCGACCAGATCCTCCACCCCCTCCTCCCGCGCGCAGCGCTGCAGCTCCGCGACGTTCGGTCCGTCCCCTACCAGCAGCAGGCGGATATTGGGAATCTCCGCGCGAAGTAAGCGCAGGCCGCGGATGGCGGTTTCGAGATCCCGCTCCGGGCCGAATTTTCCTAGATACTCCAGAACGTACCAGGGCTGATAGCGCGCGACGATCTCCGGATCGATCGTCATCTCCAGATAGGATTCATAGTCCACGGTGTTGCCGACAAAGTGGACCTTCGCCGGGGGCAAACCCTGCCGCAGAAAAAGCTCGCGGTGCTCCTCCGAGACGGTGATCACCGCATCAGCAGCGCGCAGGCAATAACGCTCCAGCTTCTCCGAGAGCCAGGGATTGCGCAGAATGAACCAGAACATCCCTTTGTGGCCCCAGATGCGCATCGCCTCCGGATAGTTCTCGTGCACATCAAAGACGACCGGGATGCGGAACCGGCGGCCGGCCCGGATGGCCGAGAGTGCCAGGGGCAGATCGTGAACATGGATCACGCCGATCTCATGCTCGCGGATCGCCCGCCGGATGCCCCGCAGCCAGAGCGGATTGAAAAAGAGCGGGATGTTGAGGACCGGAGTCCAGCGCGCACCCCAATGGCGCAGCCGCAGCACAGTGGCGCCGTCAACCTCCTCCTGCCGCGGCCAGCCGGATTTGTTGTTGCAGAGCAGGAAAACCTTATATCCCTGCTCTGTCAAGGCGGCGATCTCCTTGGTCAGGCGGATATCCGGAGGATAATCCGCCTGCAGGATCATGAGGATATGTTTTTTGTTCGCCGGCATGCGCTTCAGCGGCTTCCGGACGCGGCCAGCCGGACCCTGCCGCCAAGCGGAATGTGGATATAGATCATATCATCGGATCGCCGGGGAGCAATCAGGGCCTTGCTTCCCTCCCGCGTAAGCACGATCTCGTGCCCGCGCCACTGCTGCGGCAGTTTCATTTTCACAGTCAGCGGCGCCAGATCGGAATAACGTCCCTGCAAGCCGCCGAGAGAAAACTCGATTTCGGTCGAGTCGACCGTTTCGACGCGCACCTCCGCATCCCGGCGCAGGCGGAGATAGCCGGTCACCTCGCCCATGGTGGCAATCCAGAGACAGTCCCGCCGCCGCTGCACATAGTCCAGATGTGCGAGATATTTGGTCAGCGGGATGGTGGTATAGTCCGAATCCCCTTTGGCGCTCACGGAGTGGAAATAGACCATCAGCCACCCCCTGTTGGCGATCGCCCTTTCGACCCGCCTTTCGATATCGCCCATATCGAAAGGTGGATATACGCCGGCTCCGCGCACCATGGTGAGTTCGTCATCCCGCAAAGTGTGCCGGTTTATGCCCGAATCCCCGCGAGCGGAGTAATGATAGGAGCGGATCAGATTTCGCACCTGGTCATTATAATTGCCATAGGGATAGGAGAAACTCGGCACCTCCTTGATGCCCTGGATATGGCTGACGATATCGGTGATCGCCCGGCTCAACTCCTCCCGCTGCTGCGTCTCCGTCAACCCGGTGAGCTTGGGATGTGAATAGGTATGCGAGGCGATCTCATGGCCCTTATCAGCCAGCATCTGCCAGCCCGACCAGTCAACAATATATTGGGTATTAATAAAAAATGTGCCGCGCATATTCCTCGCGGTCAGAGCCGGTCCGGAGACCTGATAATGTGTGGGCCGGGCGTCATCAAAGCCGATGGTATAAGCGGCCGACTTGTCATCGAACCAGAGGCACTTTTCAAATTGCGGGACGAATTCCGGTTCGATCGCAATTTTGTTCAGCGGGACAGGCGGCGTTACGATATCCGGCTCTTTATCGCAGCCCATCAGCAGGAACAGAACCACTATCAGGAGCAGAGGTGCATGCTTCATCGCATCATTTCTCAAGCAGTGTAGAACTGTTTGATGGTTTCACAAACGTAGAGCAGTTCCTCCTCCTTGAGCATCTCCGACATGGGCAGCGAAAGCAGCTGGCCCGCATAACTTTCGCTCAAGGGCAGGTCGCCCGCTTTGTAGCCAAGACCGGCATAGGCGTTTTGCTGATGGCAGGGAATCGGGTAATGAATGCCGGTGTAGACTTGATGGTCCCCGAGGTACTTGATCAGTTCATCGCGCCTGGGCACGCGTACACAGAAAATATGATACACGTGCCTGGCGCCGGCCATCTCCCGCGGCACCACCACTTCGGGTATGCCGGCCAGGGCACTGCGGTAAAGGTCCGCATTCCGCCGTCTTTTCTCCGTCCACTCCGGCAGGTACTTTAATTTGACGTCCAGTATGGCTCCCTGCATGCCTTCCAGTCGGTAATTGTGACCGATCAGGTCATGGTGATATTTAACCGCGGAGCCGTGATCGCGCAGCATCATCAACTTTTTGTACAGCGCCTCGTCATCGGTGATGACGGCGCCGCCCTCACCGTAGGCGCCCAGATTTTTGCCGGGGTAAAAGCTGAAGCAGCCGCAGATGCCGAAAGTGCCGGTCGACTGTCCGTTCAGGGTAGCCAGATGGGATTGAGCGCAGTCCTCGATGAGCAGCAGGTTATGCTTCGCGGCGATGGCTTTGATCTTGTCCAGCTGCGCGGGCTGGCCGTACAGGTTGACGGCGATGACCGCTCTGGTCCTGGAAGTGATGGCCTTTTCGATTTGAGCGGGATCGATGTTATAATAGTCAGGCTCATGATCGACAAAGACCGGGGTAGCCCCGGCCAGACTGACGGCTTCAGGCGTGGCGAAAAATGTATTGGCCGGTACGATCACCTCATCGCCCCTGCCGATCTCGAGCGCCATCAGGCTGATATGCAATGCCGCCGTGCCGGAATTGACGCCGGCACAAAAACGGGCCTGGTGCGCGGCGGCGAAATGCTCTTCAAAGGCCTTGACAAAAGGGCCCGCGGCAAATGCACTCCGATCCAGCACCTGTTGAATGGCATCATCGATCTCCGGCTTGATGCTCTGGTATTGGCCTTTAAGGTCGAGAAAATTTACTTTCATTTTCCTTCTCCGCAATTGGGTGACCGGATCGTTCATGTAACTAAAGAGGCGGACGGACTTGATTGATCCCTGTCAGGGCAGGGGGTGGCGCCCCGATTCAAACTGTGAGAGGTGTTGTACTAGCAGCCCCATGGCCGCCGTAACGGTCACTCCTGCCAGACATTCACGGAGGCATGAGCGGTGTGCGCCGGTCGGGATAAACCGGATGCACGGCCAGCAGGGCACGGACTCATTGAAGAGATTGACAGCATGCGGATTCCATGCCCGGTTGCGGCGGGGATCCGTAGCTCCCCAAATGGCCATCTGCGGCCTCCCGAGCAGAGAGGCGACATGCATGAGGCCAGAGTCATTGGAAATAAAATAACGACTTTTTTCAAGGACTGCAATAGTAATCTCCAGATCATTGGTGACCAGAGGGATGAGAAAAGGCGCCTCCAGACTGGAGATCATCTCCCTTTCATCCGGTCCCAGAATCGCGACCGTGGGCGCACCAAACCGGCCGAATATCTCACCGGCGAGGGCGCGAAATTGAGCAGCAGGCCATCGTTTATAAACGGCCCCTCGTTTGCCCCCGGGGTGCATGGCAAAATATCCCGCCTCTCCGGTCGCACCATGCTTCGTCAGAAAATCGGCGGCGGCTTCCCGGCTGCGCGGGCTGATCGCTGGAGATGGATAGCCGGTGTCAATCTTCCAGTGCGCGGGCAGGAGTGTCAGATTCTGCTCGACATCATGCAGAGAGTAATCAATCGCCGCCGGAACGCTGTAGAGCGGCAGGAGGTAATGAAAATAGGGCTGAATGGGGCGATAGTCATGGATCCGGTTCTCCCGCGCTCCCAACCACAGCGGGAGCAGTTCCTGGGGCATCGAGAGGGTGGGGAAGGTGACCAGACAGAGATCGATGGCCTCCCGGCGCAGCGCCGCAGCCTGGCGCACCCGCTGGATTGCTGAAGATTTGAGCACGATCACCCGGTCAGCCAGACCGGCGGCTGTAAAAATGACCGCAGCGGACGGGCTGGCCAGGACGATGATTTCCATCGCCGGCCGGTTGAGTCGAAGGCTGCGGAGCAACGGCAAAGCCATCACCGCGTTCCCCAATCCGATATCGGCAAGCAGTATCACCTTGCCGGGCTCATCGGCACGCCGCCGTCCGAGAATCATCCGGCGCAGAGTGAGCAGTGTCAGCAGGACCACCCCGAGCAGATGTTTGATTGCGTTACGCATGAGGAGTGCCACCCCACAACTTTTGCAGCCCGCGGCTGGCGGCGGCCATCTCCTCCCTGCGGAAAAAACCGCTCAGCCAGAGGATCACCGGGAAAGCGAGCAGCAAAAGCAGCCGGCCGGCATAGGAGAGCAGATTAAACCCGCTCATCCACACTCCCGCCAGATAGAGGGCTGCACCGGTCAGACCGATCTGCAGTATCGCTTTGTACTCGTAGGGAATGGCATACAGCCGCTGCGAGACCGCCGCCACTGTGATCCCCAGGAAAATGTTGCTCGCCAGTTTGGCCACCCCTGCGCCGGCAAGACCCCACCGCGGGATCATGGCCAGATTGAGCAGCACGTTCAGCAGTGCGGCCAGGACCAGGATGAAGGCCGAGTAGTGGTTTTTCTTTTCAACCTGTATGCCGATGGAGGTATAGTAATAGGTTCCATAGAAGATGAAAGAGAGGCAGATCAGGGGCAGAATGGCGGCCGCCTCCAGATAACCGGTCGTCGCCACAATGGCGATGACTTCGCGGGCAAAGAGCGACAGGCTCAGGGCGGCCAGCACCAGAACCAGGATCCACCAGGTGAAGAGCCTGGCGAAGAGCGGTCTGGCTTCAGGCTTTTTCACCATCGGAAAAAAAATGGCGGGCCAGGCCATCTGAAAAGCATTGATGGCCAGAGAGACCACCATGGCCAGCCGCATCGCCACGCTGTAGGCGGCCAGCTCCTCAAAACCGCGCGTGTATTTGATGATGTAGCGATCCGAGGCCTGCAGGACGAGATCACCCAGAGCGCTCGGCACCAGCGGCAGTCCGAACCCGAGCATATCGCGCAGCTCGTGAAAAGAGAAACGCGGCCGCCACTCCCTGCGGTTGACGTAAAGGTAGAGTGCGGCAAAGACCGCCGCGGTCAGGGTGTTGGCCCAGATAATGCCGGCCACCCCCATTTTCCAGTGCACCAGGAAAAGGAGATTAAGGGTGATGCCGATGATGCAGTTGGCGGCGGAAAGCCGTACGAAAAGGCCGGTCTTTTGGTCGATCCGCAGCAGGGACATGGGCACGGTGGCCGCAACAAGAAAAAAATCGCCCAGGAAAAGTATGCGCAGTAAAGAAGCCGACTCGCGCGAATCAAAAAGGCTTTGAGCCAGCTCGGGGGCAAAGCAGAAGAGCCCGGCGATCACCGTCAGGGAGAAGAGAGCAAGAAAGTATTGCGCCGTCGAGCTTATTGTCGCCCGGTCTCCGCCCTCTTTGTAGAGTACGCTGCGAAAAATTGCCGATCCCATCCCCAGCTGCAGAAAGATCATGGTCACGGTCGAAGTTAACAGCAGGATTTCGAGAACGCCGTATTCGCTTTTGCTGAGCATGCGCACATAGAGGGGCAGCAGAATGATATTGGTGACACGATTGAGAATGGTACCCAGAGCGTAGGCGAAGGATTGCCGGAAAATTTGCCGGAAAATAGACGTCATGTTCACGCCCGGGGATCGGTTGACCGTTCCAGCCGGGGGATGGCGAAGGTCAGGCCGAAACCGATCCACAGAAAGTTGCCGCTCAGCTGTCCCGGGCTGAAGAGCGCATTGGCGAAATAACCGACAAGCGCGGCAAAGACACCGATGTAACTGGCCTTGAGAAAAGGGGTTGAGAGGGAGTTCATCGTGGTAATTGCATAGCGAAAGTAGCGAACCAGCAGCCAGATAAAAAGAGAAAAGCCGATGATGCCCAGTTCGGCGAGGATCTCCATCGGCAGGGTATGGGATTCGAATACATCATAGAGCACCTGGCTGTGGGGCTTGTAGGTCTGTTCATAATAAACCGGGAACCCCCGGTAGCCGATGCCGAGGAAGTAGCTGTCCAGCAGCATATTCCATCCCCCGCGAAACAGAAAAACCCTCGTCATGCTCGATGGATCAGCCGATGCATCTGAGAGCGAGGTGAAGCGCATAAAAAAACTCTGAAAGAAAACGCTGTTCCACAGCAGGGGGATGGCAATGATAACCATAGCAATGGCTGTGATGAAGATTAATCTGCGGTACCTGGAATAGTAGATGACCACAGCCGCGGCGGCAATCATCGCCACCCAGGCGGCGCGCGAAAAGGTGCCGATCATCGCGATCAGCATCACCACCGACACCGGCAGCAGAATCAGCCGGATCAGCCCGGGTACCCCGCCATAGGTGATATAGGCAAAAGCCAATGCCAGGGCCAGCATGAGAAAAGTGGCAAAATAGTTGGGGTTTTCAAAGGTCGCCCCAAAACGCCCGAACACCTTGGCAAAACCGACGGCCAGCTGCATCATCGAAGTGGAGGTGCCGCCGATGGAGGTCAGAGCGAAAGCTGAAAGGGCCAGCGCGCTCAGAATAAGCGAAGCCAGAGCGAAAGCCAGCGTTATACGATCCCGGACTACATTGGTCGTCACATACATCACCAGGACCAGCGCTAAAAGCCGCAGAAAGTTGACGGTCGCATCCGCCCGGTCCGGGGTATAAAGCAGAGAAAAACTGATCATGGCAAGAAAAAGCAGCAGGGGCAAATCGATGGCAGTGCGTCGGAAATCCCCGCTCTTCCCCATCAAAGCGAGAAGCAGCCAGGCCGCCATGGAAACGGCAAAGCCGAGGTGAAAAATCGTGATCGGCGTGCCGGGTATTTTGCCCATCTGGTCCAGAGCGGTGCCGATGATCATGACCGCAACACCGTAGCCCGGATTCTTCACCATGAGCCAGAAGAGTCCGACGGCGATGACGAATCCGGTCAGGATGGCAAAACTGAGCAGAAACTCCGTCTTGATGGCGATTAAAAAATAGAGGAAAAAAATCAGCGCCGAGAGCCCGAGAGCGCGGGATTGCTCGCGCGCTGTATATGGATTTGCCCTGTACATGGTAGTGCAGCCTATTTCCCTGGCTTGATCGATTTGAGATCCCGCTTGAGCTGCTCCGCTACCCAGGCATATTTTTCAAAAGTGCCCCGGTGTTCTGCCCGCATCCGGGAAAAATAGTCCTGGACGAGGATGATCAGGAGACTGACGATAAAGGCGAAAAGTACGGATACCAGAATCACGATCGCCCGCTTGGGGCGGCTTTTAAGAATGGGCGGGGTTGCCATCTGTAAAACCTGCAGCGTCGGCGTGTTTTCCATCTCTCTGATCCGCGCCTGCTCATACTGCTGTGTCAAGAGTTCGAAAATGGCTTCCTGAATCTTGACCTCGCGGTAAAGCCTGGCAAACTGCAGACCCAGGTCGGGCACCTTCTCCAGCGGGAGCAGGAATTCATCCATGCCGACACTGCCACCGGTTTTGCCAGCGCTGCCCTGTTTCATCTCCCGCAATACCTTGTCGATCTGTTGAATGCGGTTCTTCAGTTCAACCACCGCCGCATGAGAGGGGCTCATATCTTTGTTCATCACACCCAGCTGAATTCGCAGCGAGGTCAATTCGGCCATCAGCTCCGCGGCGCTCTCGACCGAAACCCGGGTTTGTTCTGGCAGGGAAAGGGTATTGTTCTTCTCCTGAAAGGTTTTAAGAGCTGACTCGGCATCAGCCAGTGCCTTTTTGGTTTCGGTCAGGCGCTCCTCAATAAAGAGACGCGAATTTTTCGCCTTGGACTGGCTGGTTGTCTGATTGATCTGGTCGAGGATCGTCACCATATAGTTGGCCACATCCGCCGCCAGGCGGGGATCTTTTTTCGCCTCGAAGGAGACCTTGAGGCTGCCGTCACGCCCCACTTCGGTCTTGACATGCTTGCGAAAAGCCCGCACCGCCAGATCGATATTGTCGCTCTTGTAGACGCGGTTGAGATCAAATTTGGCAACCGCCTCCTCTGCCACCCTGCGGCTTTTGAGGATGGTCTCATAGACATCGGCGCGGGTGGCCAGCATGGGCAGCTCATACCCGCTCGGTCCCAGCATCGAACCGGCGATTTCACCGAGTGCCCCACCCAGTCCGAACGAAAAACTGTCACTCATGGGCGGCAGGACGATCGCCTCGGATTTATACCACTTTGGCATCAACAGGCTGATAATCAGGGAAATCAGGGCGATGGAGATGACGTTGATGTAGATGATCTTTCGCCGTTGAACGATGGTGGCCAGCAAATCAATGAAATTCAGCTTGCCTTGATTCATATTCTCCCTCGATGGATGGCGGAACGAAAATTCAATAGGATGAATAATAACTATATTTTACAAAAATTCAGCAGGAAAATCAAACAAATAATAAACTGGCGCCGTCAATTGCCTGCTCCTTCCCTCCCGACCCTCACAGCAGCTGGCCGGGGCCTTCCAGATTTCAATTGCATATTAGCCCAATAAATTTTATATTTAACGTTACAAAAAAAGTGACCGGATGGCCATTTTCGACAATCTAAAATACGTGACCGAACGGATCCAGGCGGCCGCTCTGCGCAGCGGCCGGCAGGCCGATGAGGTCTCGCTGCTCGCCGTGACCAAAACAGTCGCTGCCGAGCGCATTCGTGAGGCCGCCGCTCTGGGCCTCACGCTCATCGGGGAAAACCGCGTCCAGGAAGCCTGGGCAAAATCTCAGCAGCTCACGGACCTGCCGTTATCCTGGCACATGATCGGCCATCTTCAAAGCAACAAAGTCAAGCGCGCGCTGCAATTCGCCACGCTCATCGAATCGGTCGACTCCCTGCACATTGCCCGCGAGATCGACCGTGAGGCCGCAGCGCAGGGCAAAACAATCGAGTGTTTCCTGGAGGTCAATACTTCCGGAGAAAGCAGGAAATTCGGCGTCGCGCCGGATGGGGCGGAGGCTCTGGCCCGCGAAATCGCCAGCCTGCCCCGGCTGCGCCTGACCGGCCTGATGACCATCGGCGCGCTTTCTCCCGACTCCCAACGCATCCGTTCCTGCTTCCGCCTGCTGCAGGCGCTGCAGGAACGTCTCAACACTTCCGGATTAGGCATCAGCCAGCTCTCCATGGGCATGAGCGATGATTATGAAATCGCCATCGAAGAAGGAGCCACCATCATTCGCCTCGGCCGGGCACTGTTTGGAGAAAGAATTTAACCTCGGAGACCACTGTGAAACTGACCCCATTGGACATCCGCAAGCAAGAGTTCAAAAAAAGCATGCGCGGTTTTGATCCGGAAGAGGTGGAAGCATTCCTGATCATGGTCGCCGACGAACTCGAAATCGTTCTGCGTGAAAAAAACCAGCAGAGCGACGAGCTGATCAAACTGCGCACCCAGCTGCGCGACTACCAGCAGGTCGAGCACACCCTGCGCGAAACCCTGATGAAAGCCACCAGCACCGTCGAGGAATCGCGCTTCAACTCCCTGCGCGAAGCGGAACTGCGCATTCATGAGGCGGAACTGCAGGCCGAGAGGATCATCGAAAACGCCAAGGAAGAGCTGCAGGAGCTGCGCTCGGAGATCAACCTCCTGCGCGCCCAGAAGGAGTCCTTCTCCCGCCGGCTGCGCCATCTGCTCGAATCCCAGATCGAACTGCTCGATGTGCTCGGTATTGATGATGCCATGATCAAACAGAACGAGGGCGAGGAGCCCCAGGCCCCCTCCTTGCGCGGCAGGCTGCCGCGCCCGGTCCTCGCGGCCGAAAAGGAACAGCCGCCCGCGCCAGGGCTGGAACAGCCCCATCCACCCGCCGCCTTTGCCCCAGTGCAAACGCCGGGCGCAGCGCCGGCAGCCGTTGGCCTGGCGACGCCCCCACCGGCGAAACCAGCGTCATTCTTCAATGCGGAACCGGCCGCGCCCGCTGAACCCTCCGAACCGGATGCCGATTCCTTCTTTGCGCGCAGCGAAGGCCCACGCATCGTCCGGGGCGAGCGCCGTTTTGATGAGCCCACCGGCATGCGGTTCTCCGAGGAACCCGACGAGGAGCCCAACGAGAAAAACGGCGAAGAGGAAAAAGGCCGGGAAAACAATCTCTCAGATCAAATTGTTATCTAAACAGACGGCTGGTTCTCAGGAGCACGATGCAGTGGAATTAAAAAAACAGGTAGAGGAGGCGGCGGCCTGGATCCGCAGTCAGGAAGGACGTGCCTTCGATCTCGCCATCATCCTGGGCACGGGACTGGGCGCCCTGGCCGATGAATTCGGCGCCGCCCGCGTCATCCCTTACAGCGAGATCCCGCACTTTCCCGAATCGACGGTCAAATTCCATGCCGGCCGGCTCGTCCTTGGCGAGCTCGAGGGTAAAACCCTCCTGGTTATGCAGGGCCGCTTTCATGGCTACGAAGGCTACCCAATGCGGCAGATCACCCTGCCCGTCCGCGTCATGCACGCCCTCGGGATCAACCGGCTCATCATCACCAACGCTGCGGGGGGCATCCGCCCTGAATTGACGCCAGGCAGCATCGGGCTGATCAATGACCATATCAATCTGATGGGAACCAACCCCCTGATCGGACCCTATGATCCCTCGCTGGGCGTGCGTTTTCCGGACATGAGCGAGCCCTACAGCGCTGCTCTGCGCAGCCTCGCCCGGCGCATCGCCGCCGACCAGGGGGTGACGCTGCATGAGACCATCTTCGGGGCGGTCATCGGCCCCGCCTTTGAAACCGAAGCCGAAATCCGCATGCTGCAGATCCTCGGCGCCGATACCGTCGGCATGTCGGTGGTCCCGGAGACCCTGACCGCCAGACAGCTGGGCATGGAGGTGCTGGCCCTCACGGCGGTTACCGATCAGTCCCTGCCCGGAGCCATGGTCAGCGTCAGCCATGAAGAGGTCAATCATGTCGCGGCGGAGCTGGGGCCGCGCTTCCGCGCCCTGCTGCGCGCCATCATCCGCGCCTTGTAGAAGGAGCTGCGCATTATCCTCATCACCGGGCGCGCGGCCAGACCGGCAGAGACCATCGCCAGAGGGGCACAGCTCCTGAAGAAATATCTTTGAGTGCAGCATCGTTATAGAGTCATCTCTGAACGCAGAAAGAACGGAATTATCCCCCATGTACGAGCCCTTACCCGAAAAACTCAACTTCCCGGAGATCGAAAAGAGAGTCCTTGAATTCTGGCAGGAACAGAGGATTTTTGAGCGCAGCGTTTCGGAACGCGATGAAAACAGACCTTTCGTCTTTTTCGAAGGCCCTCCGACCGCCAACGGCCGGCCGGGCATCCATCATATCATCTCCCGTACCGTCAAGGATGCGGTCTGCCGCCTGCGCACCATGCAGGGCTACCGGGTCGAACGCAAGGCCGGCTGGGATACCCACGGCCTGCCGGTGGAGATTGAGGTCGAAAAAAGCCTCGGCCTGGACGGCAAGGACCAGGTCATCGAATACGGCATCGACAAGTTCAACGCCAAATGCCGGGAGAGCGTCTGGTCCTATCTGCAGGAGTGGGATGAAATCACCCGCCGGATCGGTTTCTGGGTCGATCTCAAGAATCCCTACATCACTTATACCAACGACTATATTGAATCGGTCTGGTGGATCCTCAAGGAGTTCTGGAAGAAGGGGCTCATCTATCAGGGCCATAAAATCCTCCCCTACTGCCCGCACTGCGAGACCCCCCTCTCCAGCCATGAGGTATCGCAGGGCTACGAGGAGGTGCGCGATCCCTCGGTCTATGTCCGCGCCAAACTGAAGGGTCAGAAAGAGACCTATTTCCTGGTCTGGACGACCACGCCATGGACCCTGATCTCGAACGTGGCCCTGGCGCTCCATCCTGAAATCGACTATGTCAAGGTGAAGCACCAGGATCAGTTTCTGATTCTCGCCAAGGCCCGCCTCGAGGTGCTCGAGGGGGAATTCGAAATCGTCGGCGAATTCACCGGCGAAAAACTGGCAGGGCTCGAGTATGAGCCGATCTATGACTTCGTCAAACCCGACAAGCGCAGCCACTATGTCGTGCTCGGGGATTTCGTCACCACCGGCGACGGCACCGGCATCGTCCACATCGCCCCCGCCTTCGGCGAGGACGATTACCAGCTCGGCAAGAAATACGATCTGCCGGTCCTCCAGCCGGTCGACAAGAGCGGCAAGTTCACCCCCGAGGTCACACCCTGGGCCGGCCTCTTTGTCAAGGAGGCGGACAAATCGATCATCCGCGAGCTGAAAGAGCGCGGCGTCCTCTACCGCTCCGAGCCGATCACCCACAGCTATCCGCACTGCTGGCGCTGCAAATCGCCCCTGCTCTATTACGCGCGCAAGTCCTGGTACATCCAGACCACCGCGATCAAGGAGCGGCTGATCGCCAACAACAAAAAAATCGACTGGTACCCGAAAGAGGTGGGTGAAGGCCGTTTCGGCGAATGGCTCGAAAACAACATCGACTGGTCGCTTTCGCGCGACCGGTTCTGGGGCACCCCTCTGCCGGTCTGGCGCTGCAGCCAATGCGATGCTCAGGAGTGCATCGGCAGCATCGCCGAACTGCGCGAAAAGGCCGCCAGCGAGGTCCCCGCGGATATCGATCTGCACAAACCCATGGTCGACCGGATCCTCCTCAAGTGCCCCGCCTGCGGCGGCGCCATGGAGCGCGTCCCTGAGGTGATCGACTGCTGGTTCGATTCCGGCAGCATGCCCTATGCCCAATGGCACTATCCTTTCGAAAACAAGGACAAGTTCGCCAAAAGCTTCCCGGCCGATTTCATCTCCGAGGGGGTCGACCAGACCCGCGGCTGGTTCTACTCCCTGCTGGTCATCGGAGCCTTTCTTTTTGACCAGCCGGCCTACAAGAGCTGCGTCTCGATCGAGCTGATCCTTGACAAGGACGGGCAAAAGATGTCCAAGACGCGCGGCAACGCCGTCGCCCCGCTCGAGTTTCTCGACAACCAGGGCGCGGACGCCCTGCGCTGGTATCTGCTCACCGTGAGTCCGCCCTGGCTGCCGACCCGGTTCGATCCCGAGGGGGTGCGCGATGTGCTGCGCAAATTTCTCGGCACCCTGGCCAACACCTATTCGTTTTTCGCGCTCTATGCCAACATCGACCGCTTCTCCTATGCGGCTTCGTCGCGTATTCCGGTCGCGGACCGCTCTGAACTGGACCGCTGGCTCTGTTCGTCCCTGACGGCGCTGACCAAACGCGTCAATGACAATCTCGCCCGCTACGACCTGACCAGGGCCTCGCGAGCCATCTCCGACTTCGTCATCGACGATCTCTCGAACTGGTATGTGCGCCGTTCCCGCCGCCGCTTCTGGAAATCGGAGATGGGCGCTGACAAACTGGCGGCCTTTCAGACCCTCTATGAGTCGCTTCTGACCGTCAGCCGGCTGATGGCGCCGATGGCGCCCTTCATGGCCGATGAGATCTATCGCAAGCTCAATGACGGCGGCGCCGGGCATGCCGACAGTGTCCATCTCGCCACCTATCCCCAGGCGGGGGAAGCCCCATTGGATTATCGCGATGAAAAGCTCGAGGTGCGCATGGATCTGGTGCGCCGCATCGTCTTTCTCGGCCGCTCCCTGCGCAACGAAGCCGGCACCAGGGTGCGACAGCCCCTGGCCGCGATCATCGTCCTGGCCCGCAGCGAAGAACAGCGCCGGAATATCGAGGGCATGGCCGGTCTGGTTCTCGACGAGCTCAATGTCAAGTCCCTGCAGTTCGTCAGCGACCAGAAAGCGCTGCTCAGCCGCCGCGCCGAGCCCATCTTTAAAAATCTCGGTCCTAAATTCGGCAAAAACGTCAACAAAGCGGCCGAGGCAATTCGCGCTTTCAACGAAACCGACATCGACTCCCTCCTCACCAGCGGCAGCAAGCAGATGGTGATCGAGGGTCATGAAGCCCGCATCACCACCGACGATATCACCATCCAGACCGAAAACAGGGAGGGACTGGTTGCCGCCAGCGAAGGTGATCTGACCGTCGCCCTGGACCTCAACCTGACCGAAGCCCTGCGCCATGAAGGCCTGGCGCGTGAGTTCGTCAATCGGGTGCAGAACATGCGCAAGGAGGCCGGCTTCGAGGTCACCGACCGCATCCATATCTGGCTGCAAACCTCCGCAGAGCTTGAGCAGGCGGTCGCCAGCCAGAGCGAGTATATCAACAGCGAAACCCTGTGCGAATCCCTGCACCTGGGGGCCACAGGCGGTACCTTCCAGAAAGAGCTCAAGATCGAAGATCAGACTCTTCTGGCGGGCATTTCTCGTCTATAAACAGCACCATTTTTTTGCCTGGGAGAAAGATAATGACCGAAGAACAACTGGCCTACTTCAAGAAGCTCATCATGGAAAAACGTGACCGGATGCTCATGGAGCTGGATCATATGAAATCGAGCGGCCTCAACACCTCGATGAAAGAGACCTCCGGGGATCACTCCTCCTACTCTTTCCACATGGCTGACCAGGGCACCGATACCATGGACCGTGAGCAGCAGTACTTCTTCGCCGCCCGCGACGGCAATCTGATCTATCACCTCAATCTGGCTCTCGAGCGCATCGAAAAAGGCGAATATGGTTCGTGCGTTCAGTGCGGCAAGGAGATCAGCATCGAACGCCTGGAGGCCTCACCGCACGCCCGGCTCTGCATCGAATGCAAGTCCAAAGAGGAGCTGTTGAAAAGATAGCCATGAAATCCTACCGCATATTATGGGTCTCACTTTTCCTTTTCATTCTCGATCAGGCGACCAAATGGGTCGTCGCGTCAAATATGCGTCTCCATGAATCGATTCCGGTACTTGGGGATTTTTTCCGTTTGACCTATGTCGAAAATCCCGGCATGGCCTTTGGAATTCGCATCAGCAACAACCTCTTCTTCACTGTCTTCGCGGTGGTCGCCAGCATCGTCATCATGCTCTATCTCTTCAAGCTGAAAGAGCAGCAGCGATGGGCGCGGCTTTCGATGACCATCATCCTTGGCGGCGCCCTCGGCAATCTGACCGACCGCATCATCCGCGGCAAGGTGGTCGATTTTCTCGATTTTGAATTCTTTGATATTCACATTCCGGCTTTCAAGCTCTTCTCCATCCCCTTTGCAGGCTACAGCCTGGAGCGCTGGCCGGTTTTCAATGTGGCGGACATTGCCCTCAGCGTCGGTATGGTCATGCTGCTCGTCTACATCCTTTTTTTCGAAGAGGATGAGCAGCTGGTCGAGGCCGGGGCCGGCGATACCTCGGAAATGATCCGCTGACCATATCGAGGAGAGATGGGATCAGCAATGGAGAGCGCTTTCCGGCTTGTTATCATCGAGGAAGAGGCCCAGCAGGCCGAGATCATCGCGCGTGAGTTCAAGAACGCCGGTCTGCTCGGGGAATGGGTACGTGTCAGTTCCGCCAAGGGCTTCTCCCAGGCGCTGGCGGGCAAACCCGATATCATCATCGCCAATTATTTCCTCCCCGCTTTCGATGCCCTGCAGGCTCTCGCCCACCTTGAGGAGCATCATCTCGATATCCCCCTGATCGTGCTCTCCGGCAGCCTCGACAGTGAAATGGCCGTGGCCTGCATGAAGGCCGGCGCCGCCGATGTCATCCAATCCGCCCATATTTTCCGTCTGGCCGCCTCTGCACGCGAGGCCATCGAAAAAAAGGAACAGGAACGGCGCACCCGGCGCATCGAAAAAGCCCTGCGCTTCACCAAATTCGCCGTCGACCACGCCGCTGTCGCCATCTTTTGGCTCAATCACGAGGGCCGCTTCGCCCTCGCCAATGAAGCCGGCCTGAAGATGCTCGGCTATACCATGCCCGAACTGGGCGCTCTCTCGATCTCGGCTGTCGATCCCAACCTGGTGCCGGAAAAATGGAAGGTACTCCTCAAGAGCATGGCCAGCCGCCATGCCGCCACCTTCGAAAGCCGCCTCAGCACCAAATCGGGGCAGATCATCCCCGTCGAACTCACCCTCAATGATTACCAGCTCGATAATCAGGATTTTGTCCTCTGCTTCGCGCACGACATCAGCGACCGCAAACGCTCCGAAGAGGATCACTTGCGCCTGGTCATCGCCATCGAACAGGCGGCCGAAAGCATCATGATCACCGACGTCGAAAACAGGATCCTCTACGTCAATCCCGCCTTCGAGCGCGTCACCGGCTACGACAAGGATGAGGTCCTCGGCAAGAAACCGAATATTCTCCACAGCGGCAAGCATGACGCTGGTTTTTACCGGGAGATCTGGACCACCCTGATGAGTGGCAAAAGCTGGCACGGCCACTTTATCAACAAACGCAAGGACGGCACCCTCTTCGAGGAAGAGGCGACCATTTCGCCCATCAAGGAGAGGGGGGGACAAATCATCAGCTACGTCGCGGTCAAGCGCGACGTCACCCACGAAATCGATCTGCAGAAGCAGGTCTATCACGCCGAAAAGATGGATGCCATCGGCCGCCTTGCCGGCGGCGTGGCCCACGATTTCAACAACCTGCTCACCATCATCAACGGCTACTCCGAGCTGATGATCAAGTCGATCATGCCCAGCGATCCCCTCTACGGCCATGTGCAGCAGATCATCAAGGCCTGCGCGCGTGCCTCCACCCACACCAAACAGCTACTCGCCTTCAGCCGTCGCACCCCGATGGAGCAGAAGGTGATCGATCTCAACGCCACCCTCATCGACATGGTGAGCGTGTTGAAACGGCTGGTCAATGAAAACATCGATCTGGTCACCCGCTTCAAGGAGGGCACCGGCAACATCAAGGCCGATCCGGCGGAAGTGGAGCAGATCATCGTCAACCTGGTGGTGAACGCACGCGATGCCATGCCCAGGGGCGGAAAGCTCATCATCGAAACCGACCGGGTCACCCTCGACCAGAAGTACTGCCGCAACCATATCGACGCCACCCCCGGCGAGTACATGCTGCTCTCGGTGCAGGACAATGGTGACGGCATGAACGAGGCGACCCAGGCGCGCATTTTCGAGCCCTTTTTCACCACCAAGGATCAGGGCACCGGATTGGGTTTGCCGACCGTCTTCGGGATCGTTCGCCAGAATAAAGGCCATGTGGAGTGTTACAGCGAGGTGGGCAAGGGAACGCTCTTCAAGATCTTTCTGCCGCTGGTGGCCGAAGCCGCCGTGGAGACCGACCTGCGCTCCGTTTATGATACTCTGCCGAGGGGGAAGGAGACCATTTTACTGGTCGAGGATGAGGAGGATGTGCGGGTGCTCACCTCCCGCATGCTGCAACTGCAGGGCTACAAGGTCATCGAAGCGGCCCTGGCGGGGGAGGCCTTGATCGCCAGTGAACGATCCAAACAACCCATCGATCTGCTGCTGACCGATGTGGTCATGCCGCAAATGGGCGGGGCTGAGCTGGCCGAGCGGCTCCGCAGCACCAACCCCGGCCTTAAAGTTCTTTACATGTCCGGTTACGCCAGCGATGTGCTCATGGCCCACGAAAACGTCGACCGGGAGACAGTAGCCTTTATCGCCAAACCCTTCACCCTCGAGAATATCACCAAAAAAGTGCGCGACGTGCTGGACCAGAACTGATCCGGCCGCAGCCGTATCCCCCTCAACGCGCCACGATCACCTTGCCCACAGCATCAACTCCGGCCGCCCCCTCCTGGCCGGTGCTGCGGGCGTGCACCCGGTACAGATAGACCCCGTTGGCCACCGGATCCCCTTCCGCATCCGTTCCATCCCACACTTCAGGATAAATATTAAATCCCACCTCGGCCTGCATCGCCGGGAACCTGCGCACCAGCCGGCCGGCGACGGTGTAGAGCTGAAGCGTGACCTCCGCATCCCGGCTCACCTCAAAAGTGAACTGGGTACGATCCGTCATCGGATTGGGGTAGTTGAGGAGATTGCCCAGGGTCAGATCCGATTCGGCCACCACCACGAACTCGATCTCTGCGATGTTGGAGTTGTTGGAGTTGTCCCAGGCCTTGAGCGAAAGGGTATGGCGCCCCGGCGCAAGCTGCGCGAGCAAATACTGGAGCTCACCGGAGGTATAACTGCCTTTATAATACTGGAAATATTCTGTGATGTTTCTGCCCTCGCCGTCGTCCAGAGTCATGATGATCTGATGACCGATGTCACCGGCGATATTGACGCCGCTCAGGGAATCGCTGATCTGGACGTGGAGGAGGGGATTGCTGGTGGTGAAATCGCCCGAAGCAAAGGAGGGGTTGCCGAAATGGACCTTGATCATCGGCCCCTCGCGGTCGATCAACCCCATCGCCGAGCCGTCCACCATCAAATTATTCATGTAGCCGGTGCCGTCGCCTTCCGGGCTCCAGAAATAGAGACTGATGCGTCCGTCGCTGCCGCCGTAGGAGATGTCCTTGGGCACGATGAATTGAGCGCTGAAACGGCCGGCCCCGCTCACAGCGGTGCCGCGGAAGATGGTGTTGCCAGGCAGAATATAATTGACGGTTGAGCCGCCCTCGCTGACGTAGGTGCGCGGCTTGCGGGCGTCGAAAACCCGCAGCTGCAGCGTGCCATCGAAATCCTGCCATGAGGCGCCCTCTTTCACCACGCTGCCCTTGACTGTAAAGTGGGTCAGCGCCTGCAGGGTGGCGCCCGGCGACAGGGTGTCGACACTGGCTCGATAACGCGGCGCCGCCAGGCGCATGGCCGGATCGCCGAGCAGGACAAACTTTTCATTGTTGAGCTGGCTGGCCGACGAACCCCGCTTGGCCAGCATCAGGGCATCGCCGACGCGGGCGACCTTGCCCGAAGACTCGTAGCCGCTGAAAAGATAGTTGAAGATGTTGTAATTCAGGGTGGCATTTTCGCTCGAATAGACCAGCCGCGTCGAGGAGATCATGCCGATAGCCCCGCGTCCCGTCGCACTGACCAGATATTCGGCGAAGCTCTGCTTCTGCGGCTGGTCCCAGTAGGCGAACTCGCAGGTCGAGGCGATCCAGAGTGCATAGCGCCGGGCATTCTGGACCTTGTCAAAATCGGTCGAGAGGTTAAAGATGTTCTCGTGTGTGAGCAGTTCGTCGGCACCGTGACCGATGAAATTGACGATCAGGCTGCCCTGGTTGACGCGGTCGATAAAAGCGGCGCTCGCCTGCGGCTTGGTCACTCCCGAGATGCTGGCTGTGCGCACCGCCGGAAATTCCATCAGGTAGATCTTTTCGACATTCAGGGCTGCGGGCACATAACGCTCCGCCAGCCACTCCGCCTGCCGTGTGTGCTCGAGTTCCTCCCCCTTGCCGCCGGAGACCAGCTCGTCATCCCCGACGATGGTCACGGTTTTGCGCCACTCCTCCGCCAGCGATTTGGTCTCATACTCGATCAGTTTGGTGACCACGCCCTGCGCTTCATCGACCGTCTGCACCGGCAGCCGCCCGATGGCCATCTGCATGCCGTTGTTGGACCCCTTGAGGTAGGTGAACCAGTCGTCGCTGGTGCGCGACGCGATCTCGGAGGTCTCCGGACTCTCGTAGGGGGGGATCAGATTGGGCGTGCTATAGCGATAGATATTACGAAAATCATAGTGGCCGTCGCCGAAGAGCAGGACATACCCGGGGGCTCCCCAGTTGGTGTAGGCATAGGCGAGGAAATCGCGCAGGGCGACCGGATCGGTCAAACCCCAGCTGAATTCATCGAAAACATCCGAGATCTTGACCACCTCGGTCTCGAGGCGGTCGCTGGAGTTCCAGTCCTCGCGCAGGCTTTCAAGCTGGCTGGCCTGCTGATAGAAATTGTCGTGGGTGACGATGATATAGTCGACGTCGCGGGGACGGCGCAGATCGGAGGAGGGATCCCGGCGGATCTCTGTCACTGCCATATAGGCGGCCGGGGTTACAGCCAGGTAACGGCGCGGACTCTGATCGTTGACCTCATCTGAAAAGCGGATCTTCGCACCGGCGATCTGTGCGCCCTCTATGACGCTCACCTCGTGGAAGGAGGTGATGTCATAGACCGCAATCTCGGCACGTTCAAAATTGCCGATCTCATAGAGCGCGACGCCCGCGCGCAGGGGGGAATTGAAAATGAGCTGGTCGCCGGCAGGCTGGAATCTGCGCTGATACTCGACCTCCACCCAGTCGACGTAAGCCTGACTGATGTCCGAGGTCGCACCGTACTCGATCCCCAAGGTATTACCGCCATCGAGAAGCACCCCTGCAGAGGTGAACTCGGCCTGGCGGGGAGTGTAGGCGCTCAGCTGCCCGGAGAGGCTGAGCTGGCCAAGGCTGTTGCCATTGGCATTCATCTTGAAGGAATGGGAGCCCGAGGTCGTCCCCGCCACCTGGAAGCGGAAAACAGCCGCCGCCTGCGGCACCGCGCCCGGCAGGGAAAAGGATTGCGAATAGATATTCTTGTCCCTCGCCAGCTCGAATCCAAGCCAGTCGGAGCCGGACTTGTAGATATTGGCGCGGTCTTCCTCGTTGAAGGCCAGATCGCGGAAGCTGCTTTCGGCTTCGCCGATGACCGGCAGTGAGGTGCGGCTTTGCATCCTCTTGCCCCGGGTGAGCCCGAAAGTGAGCCAGTAGACGTTGTCATAGCCATAGCGGTTGATATAGTGGCGGTACTTGCCGTCCGAGCTGGAATAGTATTTTCCTTCCAGCGAACGCCCGTAGAAAAGGATAAAGTCCCCGCTGTCCAGGCGGCCGTCCGACTCTCCATTCACGAGGATGGCGTTTTCGACAAGCGAATCGGGTCTGGTGGCGGAGACGTTTTCCGGCAGCTCACGCCCGCCGTTATTGAAGAGCTGGATGGTGGCCGGATCCACCGAGGCGATGGGTACGCCCGCCTGACTCAGAGCCGCCGTGGTGATCTTGTACAATCCCTCCCTGCCGCCGGTGCCATCGCCGCGGATGATGATCTTGTACCAGTTGTCGCCCGGAAAGAGGGTCCGGACTGTTTTCGCCAGCTTTACCGCTTCGTTCGTCCGCCACGCCCGCGCCTGCTCTGCGTTGACCAGCAGATTCCGCAGCAGGCCATCCTCAGCAGCTCCGGTGGCGGAGAGGCTGTTCCTCTGCACGGCGGGTGAAAAAGTGAGTTCCGCGACGATGCGCCGGTAGAGACGCACCTGGCGGTTAGCCGGCGAGGCCTGCAAAGGGTGGAAGGTCACTTTCACCGTGCGCTGCCCCCTGAAATCCTCCGGTTCGGCGATGCGGACGATATCGGGCGCATACTCCTGACGGCCATACTCCGCTGCGTCCCGCCGGTAGTCGGTTCTCGTCAACTGGCCATCCGGGACGATCCGCCCCATCGGCAGCACCGTGGAAGAACGCGTCTCATACTCGGCCGAGAGGATGCGCAGCGCAACCCCGCCCGCAGGCGGAATGCCGGCGACCACCGTCCGGGCGGGCAGCTGCGGCGCACCCGGCGTGCCGGTCAGCTCCGCCCCGCTGAACAGGTAATTCTGATAGAGCTGCCCGTCAACGCGCACCGAGTCGATGCGCCAGTTCTCGGGGACGAACTCGAGCACGAGCTGGCTGCCTGAACTGGAGAGCACGTGGACGCCCTGCGTCCCCGCAGCCCAAAGGGCCGCCGGCAAGAAACTCAATAAAGCAAAAAGAATATATCGACGCATGCTGATCCTGTCCGGTAATTCCATAAGTTTTAGTTTTGAGGGCAGGAGAATGAATCCCCTTCCTCCGCCCCGGCCCCGGCATAACCGCAGACGCGGCCGGTGGTGGGATGCTTCTTTCCCCATAATTTGTCGAAGAGCCGGACCAGCACGAAAGCCAGCGCCAACCCGGTGAATGCCCCGGCGATGCCGATCCCCTCACCGGCGGGCCAGACTTGCGGACGCCAGGTGATAGCGGCGTAATAGCCGGCCGCCATGCCGAAAAGAGGAAAAAGAAAGACGAGAAGGGTGTGGCCGATGACCTGCCCGGAAGCGATTTCGCACTCGATCACGCTGCCGGCCGGCGCGCCGATCTCATTTTCCACCTCGATGATGCGCTCCTGCGGCTCCCCCAACTCGATGCAGCCATGACATCCCGCGCACTGCGTCGAACGCAGTATCCGCACCTGCGCCACCATGCCGCGATTGGAGAGAACGACTCCTGTTTCCCGCATTGCTTTTATCCCGTCAAAAAAGAGTATAGAAGTGTAACATCCCCCATCCGGGCTTTGTTCCACCGGCTCAAAGGACCTGAAAGGTGACCGGATCGCTGCATACCGGCCCGTCACGGCCGTGGCCGCGCACAACCAGGCGGTGACTGCCGGGAGTCAACGGCCAGCGCAGGCGAAAGGGGCTGCGTCTGCGCGCCAGCGTGCTGTCGCCGATCATCCACTCGATCTCGCCAATGCCCTCCGGCACAACCGCTTCGAGAAGAATGGTCTGATACTCCCGGCGCAGAACCGGATCAATGCGCAGGATATCGCCATCTTTCGGGAAGGTGATGGCCAGCCGCGGCTCCCCTGCCCCTGCGGCGGCGGAAGTGGAAACCGGAGGCAAAGGCAGATCATTGGCCGCCATCCAGCCCCGGTATTCCGGCGGCCACACCTCATAGAGCATCTCCTTGATCTCGGCGCGCGGTGTGGCCGGCGTCGCCGGCAGGCCGCTGCGGCGGTCGAGCGCCACACGGCGATGGACGCTGCATCCAGAACGGGGTTCGGTGCCGGCGATGAACCATTCCTCCGCACTTCCGGGACAGGAGGCCGACGGCCGCTGTCCGGATACCGGGCAGATGGGGCTCTGCACCAGGCCCGGCGGCACGGGAAAGGGCGCCGGATCAAAGCCGGCATGCAGCTCGAGCATGATGTCGCGGAAGAGCGGCGCCGCACCGGTAATCCCGCTGATCTTCTCCATCGGCTGCCCGTCGAAATTGCCCACCCAGACCCCCACCGTATAGGCGGTCGTATACCCGGCCGTCCAGTTGTCGCGGAAATCCTTGGTCGTCCCCGTCTTGGCGGCGCAGGGGAAGGGCAGATGGAGCGGACCGCCGAGGCCGAAGGCCGGCGCCCGCGCATGAGGGTCGCTGAGGATGTCACTGATAATGAAGGCGGCGCTCCGGGAAAAGGCACGGAGACCGTTCAGCTCCCCGCCCGCCCCCTCTTCCCCCTCCGCCAGGGCTTCCCCGGCAGCCTGGTCGCTGAGAAAATGGATCGGGCGCAAAAGCCCGCCATTGGCGAGGGCGCGATAGGCGTTGGTCAGCTCGCTCAGGGAGACCTCGCCATTGCCGAGAGTCAATCCCGGCCCGTAGAATGAGGCCGGCTTTTGCAGGGTGGTGAAACCGGCCTGGTGCAGCCTCTCAAGCAGCAAATCGACGCCGAGGGCCTCGAGCAGCCGCACAGTGGCGACATTATAGGAGCAGGCCAGAGCGGTGCGCACGCGCACCGGACCGTGATACTTTTCGTCATAGTTATGGACCAACGCACCGCCCCCCTCCCCGCCCGCATAGCTCTCCATGTCAGCGAGCAGGGAAGCGGCCGTAAAACCGTTCTCGAGGGCCAGGGCATAGGTGAAAGGTTTGATCGCCGAGCCGGGCTGCCGCAGGCTGCGCACGCCGTCCACCTGTCCCTGATGAAGGGCGTCAAAAAAGTTGCGCGATCCCACCCAGGCCTTGACCGCACCGCTGTTATTTTCAAGGACCAGCACCGCGGCATTGGTGACATGATTCGCGGAGAGCTGGGCGAGATGGCCATCCACCAGCTGTTCGACACGGGACTGCAAAGTGCTGTTGAGGGTGGTATGAATCTCGTACTGGTCCGCTCCGCTCTGCTCCAGCACCATCTGACAGAAATGGGGGGCCGCAAAGACGCTCCGGCGCGCAGCCACCTCGATCGGCTGCGCAGAGGCGTCGCTGCAGCGCTCGACCGAAATCACCTCCTGCCTTCGCATCGCCGCCAGAACCCGCAGCTGGCGTTCCCGCGCGCGCGCCATGCTGGTATAGGGATTGTAGCCGCTCGGCGACTGCGGCAGTCCGGCCAGAAAGGCCGCTTCCGCCAGAGAGAGCTGACTGGCGGGCTGCTGAAAATAGATCCGGCTCGCCGCCGCCACGCCAAAGAGCTGATTGCCGAAGGGGGCGCGGTTGAGATAGTGCTCGAGGATCTGCTCCTTGCTCAACCAGAGCTCCAGGCGCAGGGCGAACAGGGCTTCGGCCGGCTTGACGTACCATCGCCGCGGCAGATGATAGATCTGCCGCGCCAGCTGCTGGGTCAGGGTCGAGCCGCCGGAGAGCACCTCGCCGCCGCGCAGATTCAGCCAGGCCGCCCGGAGAAGAGCTAAAGGATCGATGCCGGGATGGCTGAAGAAGCGCTTGTCCTCGATAGCGACGATCGCCGCCGCGATATCCGGCCCCATCTCGTGCAGGGGTATCCAGGCGCCCCGCCCCTCTTCATCCGACAGCACCTCGCGCAGCAGCCTGCCGCGGTCGTCATAGATGCGCCGGGAATGGAGCCGGCTGCTGTCCAGACGCGCGGCGGAGGGAGGGATTACGATCAGCAGCGTCAGCAGGAGCCCCAGCCCTGCGGCACCATATAAAAATGCTTTTTGCTTCATGATTTTCCACAGGTGTCCGATTCCGGCTAAATGTAACAATAAAGAAGCGGCAAACAAAGAACCAAATGGGGCGGCCTCCGCAAGACCTGCTGTTTTTGCTTGATAATCATCATATTTTTAGCTATGTTCAGGAGCCAAACAAAAAGGTGCCCGTAATGCCTTGTCTCTCCTCCAAACAAGTCCGGCTTCATCACTCTTTTCATCCCCTGTCCGCTCCATTCATCCCCTGCCTGAAGAAAAGATCATACCTTATGCAGCCTAATCAGGAGAATCTTGCATGAATTATGAAACACTTTTCGCCGATCGCACCAGCAACATGGGTGCCAACATCATTCGCGAAATCCTCAAGGTCGTCGGCCAGCCCGGCATGATCTCCCTGGCCGGCGGTTACCCCGCCCCCCAGAGTTATCCCGTTGAGGTCATCAAGCAGCTGAGCACGGCCGTCCTGGAAAAGTACGGCACCAAAGCCCTCCAGTATGATATGACCGATGGCTTTTTACCCCTGCGCGAAGCCCTGGTCCCCTACCTGGCCAAAAAAGGGGTCAACAGCACCGCCGCTGGCATCTGCATCACCAGCGGATCACAGGGACTGCTGGACGCCCTCGGCAAGGTGCTCATCACCCCCGGCGACGTGGTTGCGGTCGAGGGGCCGACCTACCTGGGCGCACTCTCCGCTTTCAATCCCTATGGACCCCGGTACCTCTGCGCGGCCATGGACGATGAAGGTATCCTCCCCGATGCCCTCGAACGCATTCTCGCCGCCCATCAGGTCAAACTGGTCTACCTCGTGCCGACCTTCCAGAATCCGACCGGCCGCTCCCTGGGTGTGGCCCGCCGCCACCAGATCGCGGAACTCCTCACCAAATACGACGTCCTGCTCTGCGAAGACGACCCCTACAGCGATCTGCGCTATCGCGGGGATGCCCTGCCGACCATGTACTCCCTGATCCCCGAGCGCACGGTCTACACAACTACCCTCTCCAAGGTCTTCGCCCCGGGCCTGCGCATCGGCATCTGCGTCGCCCCTGAGCCGGTGAGAAAATGGCTCGTGCTCGCCAAACAGGGGGTCGACCTGAACACCAGCACCTTCAACCAGGCCATGGCGGCCGAGTACCTGCTCGGCGGCCATCTCGAGAAGCAGATCCCCAAGATCATTGACCTCTACAAGCCCAAACAGGAGGTGATGCTCAAGGCTCTCGACCTCTATTTCCCGAAAAGCTGGAACTATAACAAGCCGGAGGGCGGTATGTTCATTTGGGTCGAAGGGCCCAAAGGCACCGATGCCGAAAAACTCTACTGGAAATGCATCGAGCGCAAGGCCGCTTTCGTGCCCGGCAAGTTCTTCTTCCCCTGCGAAGGCGATGGTCTCGAAACCATGCGCCTCAACTATACCATGTCCTCGGAAGATGAAATCGAACGCGGCATCAAGATCATCGGCGACACCATCAAGGAAGGTTTTTAGACCAGCCGGAACAGCGGCACCGCCATCCGGCGCATCAACAATCCACCTGTCACTACCGGAGGTTCAATGAAGCGTCTTCTCTCCCTTCTTTTTTCTCTAGTCATCATGACCGCTGCGGCAGAAGCCTGCACCAATTTTCTCGTCACCCCCGGCGCGGCCGCGGACAGCTCCAGTATGATCACCTATTCAGCCGATTCGCACACCCTCTACGGCGAACTGATCTACCTTCCCGCCGCCAGGCATATTGAGGGAACCCTTATCAATGTCTATGACTGGGACAGCGGCAGCTACCTCGGCCAGATCAAACAGGTGGCCGAGACTTATGCCGTTGTGGGCAACATGAATGAACACCAGCTCGCCATCGGCGAGACCACCTTCGGCGGACGCCCTGAACTGCACAATCCCAAGGGCGGGCTTGATTACGGCAGCCTGATGTATTTCGCCCTGCAGCGGGCCAGAAACGCCCGTGAAGCGATCAGGGTGATGACCAGCCTGGTCGAAGAATACGGCTACTGCAGCGGCGGCGAGTCCTTCTCCATCTCCGATCCCCGCGAGGTCTGGATCCTGGAGATGATCGGCAAGGGTGAGGGCAAGCCCGGCGCCCTCTGGGTGGCGCGCCGCGTCCCCGACGGCTACATCTGCGGCCACGCCAACCAGGCGCGCATCCGCCAGTTCCCCCTCAACGATCCGCAAAACTGCCTCTTCGGCAGGGATGTCATCTCTTTTGCCCGGGAAAAGGGCTACTTCTCCGGCGCGGACAAGGAATTCAGCTTTGCCGACACCTATGCCCCGCTCGATTTCGGCGCCCAGCGCTTTTGCGAGGCGCGGGTCTGGGCCGGCTTCCGCCGCGCGGCCCCCTCCCTCCAGCTGCCCGGCGACTATGCCCGCGGCGTCCCCGGCAGCGAGCCCTTCCCCCTCTGGATCAAACCGGACAAAAAATTGACCGTTCGCGACGTCATGGAACTCATGCGCGACCATTACGAAGGCACTGAGCTCGACATGACCAAGGACGTCGGAGCCGGACCCTACAGCCTTCCCTATCGCTGGCGGCCGATGACGTGGAAAGTGGACAGCGTCACCTACATCCATGAGCGCGCCACTTCGACCCAGCAGACCGGCTTTTCCTTTGTCGCCCAGTCGCGCGCCTCGCTGCCCGACCCGATTGGGGGCATCCTCTGGTTCGGTGTCGATGACACCTACTGTACCGTCTACGTGCCGATGTACTGCGGCATCAACCGCATCCCCCGCAGTTTCGCCGTCGGCGCCGGCTCATTCGACGCCTTCTCCTGGGATTCGGCCTTCTGGGTGTTCAACTTTGTCTCCAACTATACCTACTCCCGCTACAGCGACATGATCAAGGAGGTCCAGATCGTCCAGCGGGAACTCGAAGGCCAATTCATCGCCCAGGTCCCGCAGATCGACCGCGCCGCACTGGCGCTCTATAAAACCTCACCCTGGCAGGCGCGCGATTACCTCAGCGATTTTTCCGTCGGCGCCGGCGAGCTGACCGTCGCGCGCTGGAAAAAACTTGGAGAATTCCTGATCTGGAAATTCCTCGACGGCAACCTCCGGGATGAAGACGGCGGCGTGAAACACCCGCCCTACCCCGAAGCCTGGTACCGGACTATAGCCGATCAGACCGGCGATCGCTATAAAGAGATCCCCTGGCCGAAAAAATAGGCTCTGGATTGGTCCGCCCGTGGACCGGCACCTTGCGGGTGCCGGTCCACGGCGGTAACTACTGAAAGGAAAGACTGCCGTGGATTGGGCTACCCTTCTCACCGGCCTTATCATATTCTTCGCCCGCGTCACCGACGTCACCCTCGGCACGGTGCGTACGATCGCCATCGTCCATGGCCGGACCAAAATCGCCTTCATGCTCGGCTTCGTCGAGGTCAGCGTCTGGCTCCTCGTCGTCGCCAAGGTACTGGCGGAGGTCTCGGCCCAGCCGATTCTCACGGTTTTTTATGCAGCCGGTTTCTCCACCGGTAATGTCGTCGGCATCCTTCTCGAACGGCGCATCGCTTTCGGCAATACGGTACTGCGCGTCATCAGCGCCGAGGAGGGGGACCGGATCGCCGAACTCTTGCGCGCTGCCGGCTACGCGGTAACCGTCTTCCCGGGCGAAGGGCTCAACGGCCCGGTCAGCATGCTGGTCGTGGTCTTTCCGCGCAAAGAGCTGCAGGATGTGCTCACCCTGGTGAAAAAGATCTCGCCCCAGGCTTTTTATATCACCGAACAGGCCGGCAGTGTCAGCAAGTTCTATCGCCCCACCCTCCAGCCCCCCACCGGCTGGCGCGCCGTGATCAAGAAGAAATAGCGCACCCCATAAAAAAAGGCTGCAGGAGCTCCTGCAGCCTAGAAAGAGGCGCGTTCCCTCACGCCGTCATACCCGTGAAGAAACCCGCGAACGCGCCATGTATTCCTTACCGCATATAGGCCATCCGTCTGTAATCGAACCGGCCTGCAGAATCCAGCCGGTAGAAATAAACCCCGCCGGCGGCCTGCGCCCCCTGATCGTTGAGGCCGTCCCAGATCGCTTCGTGCGCTCCGGCGGCGAGCTCGCCGTCGACCAGAGTCCTGATCTTCTGTCCCAACACATTATAGACTTCGAGCAGGGCATACCCCTTTTCCGGCAGATGGAAAGCGATCCGGGTCTGCGGATTGAAGGGGTTGGGAAAGTTCTGCTCCAGCCCGAACCGGGCCGGCAGCTGTCCGCTCCTGGTTTCGACGGCCGTGCTGCCGATGGTGAATTTGCCGGGATAGGCCACGGCCGGTACCTTGAACGAGCCGGGCGCCATCACCTTAGGCTGCGCGTAAAAGATGAGATCGATGGCATTGAAATTATCCGCTCCCGGCAGTACGGTATAGCCGATATTGAGGACGGGCCCGCTCCCCTTCCCGATGGCTGCGCTCTTGTCCAGAGTCAGGACAAGAATATGGAGGACGCTAAGGGAATCCTCATGCCATGCCACCGTAAAGCCTGCGGAACGGTCCGCGGTCCAGATCGAGTCCGGCCGGATGAAATCGGGCACATCAGCGACCTCCAGCTGCAGAGCGATGACCGTCGTATCATTGGTCATGCTGATCGGGACAACATTATTCCGGCTGCCGACCTGGCCGCTGCCCTGACCAAGCTGCAGAATAGCTTCCGCAGCGCTGGAGAGCGAGAAGAGGCCGAAAAGAAGCCCCACCCCTATCCTCATCCATACTTTCATATCTTGTCCTGCCGGAAGATGCCCGTCATTAATAAATCATTTCCCAGATGTTCATGAAATCGATCAGATCAAAATCCCCATCCGCGTCAAGATCGCCGCAGAGAAGTTCGGTCGGAGTCATGGGCGGACCGGTCTTGAGGAGCAGCTGGATGGCCCGTTCGAGATCCAGGCTGTCGACGATCCCGTCGGCAAGAATGTCCCCCTTCATGACGAAGAAGAACTTGCCGTCGATCAGATCGGGGACGATCGGCTGGCTGTTGGCATCTGCAACGGTCACCTCGGAGAGCGAAAGCTCGGCGTAATCGCCCACCGGTGCGCTCGCGGAAACATCATAACTGATCGTGGCGATCGGCCCGCTGCCGATGGTGATCACCCCGGCCGACATGGAGACCATATAGATGGTCACATGGGTGCCGTTGTCGACCTTGGTGACCGAAAAACTCAGCGCCCGGTTGACCGGAGTCACATTCATTGCCGTCAGCATGTTGGGCGAGTCGGTTACCCGGAACGAGAGTCCGCGCACATTGGTGAGATTGTCGAGCACGATCGAGACCTTGTTGCCGGTCGAACCCGGCTGGCCGCTGCTGTCTTTCACCTGCAGCCTGACCAGGGTGGAAATTGAAAAATAGGCGTCGCTTTGATCGTATGGAAGTCCATCACTGGCATCCTGGATGCGGATGAGAGCCTGCATGGTCACCTCATTCGGGACCGTCCAGGTGTAGGCACCGTCATTGATCTCATTGGCGGCGACACTGTTCCAGGTTCCACCCCCGTCGACCGAATAAAAGATATTGACGGTCGGAATAATCGTGGCATCCGGGCCGGTCCACTGAATCTCCTGCTGCGCGCCGACCAGCCAGTTGTCGCCGCCGTTCGGGCGGATCACAGTCAGATCGGGAGGAGTGATATGCATCGTAAAGTTGCTGTCGCTGACATCGCTCGGCACTCCGCTGGGAGCCCCTGAAACACGGATGCGGCAGGTGCCCGAGTTCATCGCCGGCACCAGCCAGCTGTAAGTACCGGTATTGGGGGCCGAAGCGGCGATGATGTTGTAGGTGCTGCCGCCATCGGTTGAGTACTCGATTTTAACAGATCCGCCCGTAAACGTCGTCGTCCAGGTGATCGGGATGGTGGTGCCGGAATAGAGATCTTCCCCGCCGTTGGGGGAGGTCACCTCCATAAGGTCCGGAGGGGTGGCGATGGTGAAATTGGCGTTGCTGATATCCAGAGGCACATTATCGACCGCATCGGCGATGCGGATGCGGCAGGTGGTCGAAGGCGTGTTGGGCACAGTCCATGTGTAGGAGGCCGGGGCCGGGGGCACCGTCGCCAGGGTGGAGTAGGTGGCCCCGCCGTTGGTGGAGAGTTCGATTTTAACGTTGTTGGTCAAGTTGGACGAGCTCCAGGTGATGGCCTGGCTCGAACCGATAAGGAGAATCTCGCCGCCGTTGGGGTAGGTGACGCCGATGGTCTCGACGGGAGTGGCGGGCGGCGTCCCCTTGACGGTGAAATTATCGATATTGTTGTTACGTTGGCCGTATAGGGCAACACCGCCATAGAGGGTCGATCCATTGCCATAGGACTTGGCGGCGTCGGTGAGCGTGCCATCCAGCAGACCATTAATATAGAGTTTGAAGTGGTGACCGCCGGCATCACTGGTCGCCACAACCTTCATGGTATCGCCCGGTTTGGGATAGGGCTGCGTCGGTGGAACCGAGGCGATCGTGATGGCGTTGCGCTGGATAATGCCGCTGGTGATGGGATGCAGCGTCAGATCCCCGTAGCGCCGGTAGATGAAATAGCCGCTCTTTGAGACCAGATCGTAGCGCATGATCGTACCGGCCGAATTGGTCCCCTCCATATCCCCGGAGGCGATGAAGGTATAGGAAACCTCGGTCGGATTGGTGAGCGCCAGATAGATAGCATAATAGTCCCAGCTCGCCACAGTGAGGGTGTTGTCCAGCGCACCGGAGACGATCTGGTACCATTCGGCGTCGACGTGCCAGGCGGAGCCCAGGGTGGTGCGGTTGAAATCATCCGTATAGGTGGTGATCTGCGCCTGCAGCCGTGGAACAGCGAGGAGCACGACACCAGTTAAAAGGAGAAAAAACCATCTTTTCATAAGCCTACCCACGTTCGAATACATGCGCTTCTTGCAGAGCAGGGCAAGGAGGCTCAAACCCTCTCCGTTGCATTAGTAGACAAGTTCCCAAATTGTCAACAGATCGAACAGGTCGATATCCCCATCATGATCGAGGTCGCCGCTCATCATTTCGTTTTCAGTCGCGGCCGGCTCTCTGCCCAGGACGATATCCGCCGCGCGGTTGATATCGAGCAGATCGACGGCGCCGCTGTTGTCCAGATCGCCGATCTTGACAAACCAGAAGCGGCCCGGCAGCAGATCGGGGACGATCGCATTGTTGACATCATCGCTCATCACCACATTGGAGAAATCCAGACTCGAAAATTCACCAAGAGGCGATGCGCCGGAAACATCATAGGAGATGAAACAGATCGGACCGCTGCCGGCCGGGATCGAGATGCCCGCAACATTGACGATCATGATGGTCACAGCGGTGCCGTTGTCCGATTTGGTGACCAGAAAATCGGCGGCGCGGCCGGTGGGAGTGACATTCATGGCCGTCAGATAGGCCGGTGAATCCATCAGCTTGAAAGAGACACCGCGAACGGGTGTGATATTATCGAGGCCGACAGCGACCAGATTATTGGTCGATCCCGGCTGTCCGCTGGTGTCACGGACGTACAGGGTCGCCAGGGTCAGTATCGAGAACGGACCATCACTCTCGTCGGAGGGCATGTTATCGGTGGCATCAGTGACACGGATGAGGCCCTGCGTTGTCGTCGCCGCCGGCGTGGTCCAGTCGTAGGAACCGTCGTTGGTCGTGCTTGCGACGACGATCGTCCAGTTGGCGCCATTGTCCGCGGAATAGTAGATGCGCACAGCGGAGATGGAAGCAGCCGCGCTCCAGGTGATGGTGCGGGAGACATTCACCTCCCAGTTCTCCCCCCCGTTGGGCGTGAGCACCGTGATCGACTCCGTCTCCGGCGCGATGGTAAAGTTGGCATTGCTGACATCGGCCGGATTGCTGTCGGCGGCATCGCGGACACGAACGCGTGCGCTGGTGGTTGGGGTCGCCGGCAGGGTCCAGGTGAAAGAACCGGTGTTGGCAGTGGAAGCGGTGATCACTGTCCAGGTCGATCCCGCATCCAGCGAGTAGTCGATCGCCACATTGCCGGTGAAGCTGTTCGAGCTCCAGGTGATGGTATGGACGGAGCGGGCCAGCCAGTTTTCGCCGCCGTTAGGCGAAGTGACGGTGATGCCCTGGGCCCAGACGGTGAAATCGTCGATATTGTTCTGCATGTTGCCGTAGAGGCTGACACCCGCATAGTAGGTTGACGGGATCGCCGGCCGGCTGGAGCGCAGATAGTCCAGGGTGCCGTCAAGGGTACCGTTGACATAATAGTCAAAATAGGCTCTGGTCGCATCCGTGCGGAAAACGACCTTGATGACGCTGCCCGGGCCCGGCGCCGGCAGTGACGCCGGTGTAGTGTCGACGACGACGGTGCGGTCGACATTGCCGTTGACGATCGGATTGATCTCCAGGGTGGCATCCCGGCGGAAGATCAACAGGCCATTGGCGGTGACCGAAGCGGCATCGAGCAGCATGGCAAAACCGCCCGCGTTGATGCCTGTCGCATTGGCGCTCGCCGCCCAGGTGAACTGGGCCTGATAGGGATTGACCGCGGCACTGTAGATAGCCAGAAAGGTCCATCCGGTCGCGGTCGCGCTGTTGTCCAGGGTATTGCCGGCAATGACATATTCTGGATCGGCTGTCCAATTCGGTCCCAGGCTGGTCCGGTTGAAATCATCCACAACCTGCGCCAGCCCGGGCGCAACTAAAGCTGCCAAGATTATGAGTGCCCCATAGGCAGTCGCCCGGCTTGATTTCATCTCAAATTCCTCACGTTAAAGTGAATCCCTCTCGAAGGAAGCCTCTTACTTGGTGACTGCCAGCTTTTTGGTGATCACCACATTGTCAGCAGTCATTTTGTAAAAGTAGACGCCGGAAGAGACATAGTTGCCTGCATCATCCCTGCCATCCCAGTTCACTGTATACCTGCCCGCATTCCTTCTCTCGTTAACCAGAGTTCTCACTTCCTGACCTTGGGCATTATAAACCAGCAGCCTGATATTGGCCGCGCCCTGCCGGAGCGCAGGCACCTCATAGGTGATCTTTGTAGACATATTGAAAGGATTGGGATTGTTTTGCATCAGCGCGAAGGACTCCGGGGCCGCAGCGACGACATCGCCGCCGGCACCGATCTGGGTCTGCAGTCTGCCACCGCCCACCGTGCCGGCCAGCGCCGATCTGATCTCCAGCTTTTCATCCGCATTCAGGGGTTCGGCGATGGTCACCGGGATCTGCAACACCATGCCGTCCGTGAGGGGGAGAGGATCACCGCTCAAGCTATAGAGCATCACCTGCACCTGATCGCCATCGGCATGGATCGCCACCGACATATTCCTGCTCATCTCGGTCAGTTTGGGCCTGGAGACGAGGAAACGCCGCGAATCAAGCTTGAAGGCGAACTGCAGGCCGCTGACCGGGGCCGTGGAGCGCAGCTGCACGGGTACGGAGACCGGTCCCGTGACATTTTTGGGCAGCGAGGAGATGGTCAGCTCGGCATTGCCGGCATAGTCGAAAATCGCCCCGCCATCATCCATTCTGGGCGTAGCGGCGACCGCCAGATCGATCAGTGCAGTGATGTCCGCTACATCGATCATGCCATCCAGATTGAGATCACTGGCCCATCTCTCATATTCGGTTGCAGCCGGTGTCCGGCCGAGGACAATATCGATGAGGCGCAGAACATCGAAGAGATCGATCAGGCCGTCCGCCTTGATGTCGCCTTTGATCCCGTACCAGAAATAGCCGCTCTTGACATAGACCGTCACCGCCTGCTGTACACTGTTGGAGGCCCGGACGCTGTCGGGAGTAACCGTCGCTTTCGCACCGCGCACCGCTTCACTCTTCACGGAGACAGTGAGGTTGGCAATGGTCCCGTTACCGGCTGTGATGAGAGGAGTCGTACCATTGGTCGGGAACATCAGGACCCTGACCGTCCCGGCAACCGTCGTCCATTCCGTGCGGAATCCCGAGGCTCGCCCCGTCGTCACGATGTTGGTGACCACCAGCGAATCGGGCACATCCTTGATCTTGAAGAGCAGGCCCTTGAGCGTGGTGACATTCCGCAGGTTGACCGGTATGGTATAGCCCGCCATGCCCGGTAATCCGGCGCTGTTCCCCACCGACAAGGTATCGCCAGCCGCGGCGAAAAGACCGGAGGCCAGGACCAAGAGAGCCAATACCACCAGCAGGATGGGATGCTGAGATGAAGAATTCATCACTTCCTCCATACATTGAAGTTGGAACCTGTTGAATAGCCATGCTTGCGAGAGTGAGGAGCAGGGTGCCGAACAAAGCTGCCATGCAGTGCACTAGATGTCTGAGTGTCTCTCTCTGATACGCTAACTCAGGGCAATACAGAACCGGCGTTGACCTGCCGGTTCTGTATTACGCATTCACCTCATCCACCCGACAACCCGTATCCTTCTAACCATTGTTTTTCTGTGATTAATCTCTTTGCCGATTTGACCCGGCCGGGAGCTGAGGCGCCGGATGCGCTCTCCTTTCCCGGTTCACCTCCTCTTTTGCAACAGTCGTGCCACTCATCCCCCTGCAAAATCTTCTGCGCAGCGGCGGGGGCGGATTTTCTCTTGATTGGAAGCGCTTTTTTCACTATCTTTATGAAATATTTTCTTCCGGCTTCATTAACAAGGATTATATTATGGCCGTCTCCATTCAAAAGTATAAGGTAGTGCCCTCCCTGCCCGTGGAACTCAACGCCCTGCGCGACCTCGCCTATAACCTCTACTGGACCTGGGACTATGACCTCCGCAACCTCTTCCGCCGCCTCGATCGTGATCTCTGGGAGAGCTCCGGACATAATCCTGTGCTCCTGCTCGGAAGCATCGACCAGGCCCGTCTTGAAGCGCGCGCCAGGGATGACGGCTATCTCGCGCATCTCCAGCGCACCCGCACTGCTCTGGAAAATTACCTCTCGCAAAAATCCTGGTTCCAGAAAAAATATCCCCAGCAGAAAAACTTCCGCATCGCCTATTTCTCGATGGAATACGGCCTGAATGAAGGCCTGCCTCTCTATTCCGGCGGACTGGGCGTTCTCTCCGCCGATCACCTGAAATCGGCCAGTGACCTGGGCATCCCCCTCGTCGGCATCGGCCTGCTCTACCAGAAGGGCTATTTCCATCAGTACCTTTCCAAAGACGGCTGGCAGCAGGAAAACTATCCTGAAAACGATTTTTACAACATGCCCATCAAGCAGGAATGCGATGCCGACGGCAAACCGATAACCATCACCGTCGAAATCCTGCAGCGTACAGTCCATGTCGCCATCTGGTGCGCCCAGGTCGGCCGCGTCCCCCTCTATCTTCTCGATACCAACCTCGCCGAAAACAGCCCGGAGGACCAGGATATCACCGACTCCCTCTACGGCGGCGAGGAGGAGATGCGCATCAAACAGGAGATCGTCCTCGGCATCGGCGGCCTGCGCGCCCTCGAACGCCTCGGCCTGAGGCCCGATATCTGCCATATGAACGAGGGCCACTCCGCCTTCATGGCCCTGGAGCGCGTCCACCTCCTGATGCAGGAATCGGGACTCTCCTTCAAGGAAGCCCAGGAAGCCAACCGCAACAGCACCGTGTTCACCAGCCATACCCCCGTGCCCGCCGGCATCGATGAGTTCGAGCTGGGCCTGATCGACCGTTACATCGGCAACTATTACGGCGCCCTGCAGATCTCGCAGGAGGAGTTCCACCGCCTCGGCGGCATCGGCCGGCCCCATAGCAACGGCAAATTCAATATGGCCATCTTTGCGATCGAGATGTCCAGCGCCAGCAACGGCGTCAGCAAACTTCACGGCGAGGTCGCCCGCCGGATGTGGCAGCACCTGTGGCCGGATATTCCCGAAAACGAGGTTCCCATCGGCCACGTCACCAACGGCGTTCATCTGCCGACCTGGATCTCCGAAGATATGGCCGAACTCTTCCAGCGCTATCTTGGACCGCGCTGGAACAATATCGCCTCCGAGGATTCCGTCTGGGATCGCATCCAGCAGATCCCCGATGAGGAGCTCTGGCGCACCCATGAACGTCGCCGCGAACGGCTGGTCGCTTTCGCCCGCGGCCGCCTGCGCCGCCAGCTCGAAAACGCCGACGCCCGGCCCGAAGATATCGCCAAGGCCGATGAAGTGCTCGATCCCCAGGCTCTGACGATCGGCTTTGCGCGCCGCTTCGCCTCCTACAAGCGCGCCAAACTCATCTTCCAGGACCTCGACCGCCTTAAAGCCATCCTCAACAACAAGGAACGCCCGGTCCAGTTCATCTTCGCCGGCAAGGCCCATCCGCGCGACAATATCGGCAAGGGCATCATTCGTGACATCGTCAATATCATCCGCGATGAGAATTTCCACAGCAGCATCGTCTTCATCGAAGACTATGACATGGAGGTCGCCGCCAGCATGGTGCGCGGCGTCGACGTCTGGCTTAACACCCCCATCCGGCCCCGCGAAGCCAGCGGCACCAGCGGCATGAAGGCCAGTCTGAACGGCGCCCTCAATCTCAGCATCCTCGACGGCTGGTGGGACGAAGCGTACAAAAACACCGTGGGTTGGGCCATCGGCCGCGGCGAAGAGTTCCCCGATCCCGAAGAACAGGATCTCTACGAAGTGGAGTCTCTCTACTCCATCCTCGAACAGGAGATCGTCCCGCTCTTCTATGAACGCAGCAGCAACAACCTGCCGCGCAAATGGATCGCCATGATGAAGAGCAGCATCCAGATCCTCAGCCCCTTTTTCAATACCAATCGCATGGTCCGCGACTATTTCGAAAAGTACTATCTGCCCGCCCAGCTGCGCTGGCAGAAACTGAGCCGCAACAAGCTGCAGCTCGTCAAGGAGCTGGCCGCCTGGAAAGAACGGGTGCAGAGCCTCTGGAGCAAGGTCCATATCCTCAAGGTCGAATCGGAGGAGGGCGACGAGGTCCGCGTCGGAGGCCGTCTGCGCATCTCCGCCACGGTCAATTGCGACGGGCTGAAACCGGAAGAGCTGCGCGCAGAGGTCTATTTCGGAGCACTCGATTCGGACGAGGAGATCGTCGACGGGCAGAGCGAGGTCATGCACCAGGTCGAACAGGTGCGGAAGAATGTTGTCCGCTTCGAGGCGACCATACCGTGCGAAACCACCGGCCAGCACGGCTTCTCCGTCCGGATCATGCCCTATCATCCGGAGATCGCCCACCCCTTCGACAGCGGCCTGATCACCTGGTTCCAGGAGTAAAAAGCGGGGCCCGGCCGGGCTGCTTGCGGAAAAACAAAAAGGCGCGCTCATCACCTCATGTGATGAGCGCGCCTTTGTTTTTATCCGGACCGCCCCGTTCAGGGGGAGCAGCACCAGACATCATCCTGTAATGGCATAGCCGCCGTCTACGACAATGGTCTGACCGTGGATCTGCTGGGCAAGAGGGGAGCAGAGCATGAGCACGACATCGGCCACATCTTCCGGCGTGGTCAGCCTTCCGGAAGGGGTTTTCTGACGGCTGGTTTCGAGCAGCTGTTCGCGGTTGGGAAAGTGCTTCAGCGCGTCTGTATCGACCACGCCGGCGGAAACGGCGTTGACGTGAATGTTGCGCGCAGCGAGCTCCACCGCGAGATGGCGGATGAGCGATTCCAGCGCCGCCTTGGAGGCCCCGACAGCGGCATAGTTGGGGATGGCGCGCACCGAGCCGAGGCTCGAGACCGCGATGATATGACCGCCTTGAGCCTCCATCAGAGGCAGGGCGTGCTGGGTCAGCGGTAAAAGCGTCCCGGCATTGATATCCATCGTCCAGTGCCAGTGATGTTCTTTGAGTTCGAGCGCGGGCTTGAGCACCCCGGAAGCCGCATTGCTGACCAGAATATCAAGACGCCCGAACGCCGCGCCGATCTCGCTGATCATCCCGGGGATGTTATCCGCCTCGCCGACATTGGCGCGGATGGCCACGGCGCGCTGCCCGGTTTTTTCGATCAGCCTGACCGTCTCTTCAGCGGCCGTGCGCTGGCGTAAATAGTTGATGGCCACATCGGCTCCGGCTTCCGCCAGGCGCAGGGCTATCGCCCGGCCGATGCCGCGCGATCCCCCGGTGACCAGTGCGGCCTTGCCGCGCAAATCAATCATCAACGCTCCCATGTTTGTCTCCCGCAAATAGAGTATGGATCAGGACCGGCGTCCGGCCAGGATGAATAGATAGTAAAGACCGATGCCGATGATGAGAGCCCAGACGAGGAGCCCGAATGGCTGGCGCGTGCCATGCCGCACCAGTTCGGCGACGAGTCCAATCACGCCCACCAGCGTATAAATCAGGCCTCTTTTGCTAAAGGGATTCATTTTTTTGAGTCGCGTCCGGATCGATTCAGCCATCTTCGCTCTCCTCGTTCTTTTCCTCTCAATCATGCGCATCCGCGGACACCTGGCCCGGCATGGCAACTAGAACATCATCCCCGCCGGATATCATCCCGGCGCCGCGATATTTCATAGGCTGCGATACCAAAGGCGACGGAGACGTTGAGCGAGTGTTTGCAGCCCCCCATCGGGATGTCGATCGCCAGATCGGCCATTGCCACCAGCTCATCGCGAACGCCCGTGTATTCATGGCCGATGATTAGGCAGAGCGGAAAGCGGTAGGCGGCGGAGCCGAAATCGGTGCTGGCATCGGTCTGTTCGAGCACGACGATCTGGTAGCCCTCTGCTTGCAGCCGGCCGGCCAGCTCGACCGGATCCGGGTGAAAACTCCAGGGCACGTTCTCCTCGGCGCCGAGACTGGTCTTGCGGATCTCGTTGCGGGGGGGGGTGCCGGTGATGCCGCAGAGATAAAGGTGGCCGAACTGCGCGCCGTCGGCCGTCCGGAAGATGGCCCCGACATTATGGAGGCTGCGGATATCATCCAGCAGCGCCGTCATCGCGGGAGGGTTTTCCTTCTCCCGGCCGGCTCGCTCGCGGCGCTCTGCTTCCAGTTCTGCAAAACCCAGTTTTTTAATCATCTTCTTCGCGTTGCCGTCAGACAAGGTTCGCACCTTTGCTTATTCCGGGGGGCAAAAAAAAGGGAAAGCGGTCGGCTTTCCCTTTTTCAACTTGATTACTGATCACTTTTTTTCACAAGCCGATTTGGCCGGACAACCAGTGCATTTGCTCTCGCTGGCGGCACGCTCAGTTTTAGCCTTGGAGCAGCAGCCGGCTTTCTCCTTGCCGTTCTCTTTCTCTTTTGCTGCGGCCTTTTCCTTGCAGTCCGCCGCTTCTTTCTTGCTGCAGTCGTCTTTCTGGACAGTCACTGAGGATTTGGCCTTGGCGTCAGCCGCGTTCACAGCCTGAATGGTGCCGGCTGCGATGGCGAATATGAAAAGCAGGGCCACCAGAAGGATCATCTTTTTACTCATGATAAAAACTCCTTTTTTGGTTTCTGGTCAGGTTTATAGGATGGATCAAACATTCCAGCGCAGTACCGCCTTGAATTCACCGCGGATCTCAAAACTCTTGCCATTCCCCTCGCTGAGCAAATTGCCATTGAACTGCCCCTCGACGAACTGGTCATTCACCCGGGTGATCTTGATTTCGCCGTGCGAGGTGAGCGGCGCGCTCCGGTCGGAGACGGTGAAGGCCACGACCTCCGCTGTCAGGATCTTGCCCTGCCACTTTTTAAGATCGCTCTCACTGGTGTTGACGCTTATGAGCAGGCGCGGATACTTGGCCGAATCGATATCATAATTATAGATCTGCAGATTATCTTCCGTGAACAGATCCCCGCGTGGGGTGAACTGGGCGACGGCAAAGCGATCGCGCATCGCCTTGCCCTCCACAGTAAAACGCAGCATGCCGCCGTTGTCCGCGCTGTCGCCGACAGAAGGAAGGGTGGGCTGCTTGTGCTCCTTCTCCTCTTTTTTCGCACAACCTCCGATCAGCGCCAGTGCGATCAGCCAGAGTAAAATCTTTTTTGCCATCTCATTTCCTTTTAGTATATTTAGGCAGCGCGATGGCGCGGCACATCGCAGCCGTTGGAGATATATCAATTTAAACGATTACCAGCGTTATTTCAAGGATTGTTTTGCGCGGCCTCACAGTCCGCTGCATATTGCATGGCGGCCGCCCAATGCCCCTCAACCCGACACTCGATTTAAAGAATGGGAGTACTCCGATCATGATCACAATAGACCAGAGCTGTGTTGAGCGCTTTCTGCGCTACGTCTCCTTTGACACGCAATCCTCCGAAGAGTCCGCCTCATACCCCAGCACCGAAAAACAGAAAATTCTCGGCCGCCAGCTGGTCGAGGAGCTCAGGGAGATGGGCCTCGCCGATGCCGGCATGGATGAATGGGGCTACGTCACCGCCACCCTGCCCGCCAATGCCGGCCATTCGGTGCCCGTCATCGGCCTTATCGCCCACATGGATACCTCCCCGGAGGTGAGCGGGGCTGACGTCAAGCCCGTCATTCACAAAAACTATCAGGGCGGCGACCTCAACCTCCCCGCCGGGGTCGTCATCCGCGCGGACGAGACGCCCGAGCTGGCGCGCCAGCTCGGCAACGACATCATCACCTCCGACGGCAATACCCTGCTCGGCGCCGATAATAAAGCCGGCATCGCCGAAATATTCTCCGCCATCCGCTACCTGATCGACCATCCTGAAATCGCCCACGGCCGCCTGCGCATTGCTGTCACGCCGGACGAGGAGGTGGGTCGCGGTACGGAACACTTTGACGTCAAGGGCTTCGGCGCCGATTTCGCCTATACCATCGACGGCGAAACCCTGGGCGAGGTCGAAGATGAAACCTTTTGCGCGGACAGCGTCACCATAACCATCAGCGGCGTCAACCTCCACCCCGGCTATGCCAAGGGCAAACTCGTCAACGCGACCAGGATCGCCGCCCGCCTCATCGCCAACCTGCCCCAGGATGCCCTCTCCCCCGAGACCACATCCGGACGCGAGGGCTACATTCATCCCCACCACCTCACCGGCACCGTCGAAGAGGCCGTTATCAAATTTCTCATCCGCGATTTCACCGTCGAAGGACTCAAGGAGAAGGAAACCCTGCTGCAGCAATGGGCCGGGGAGGCGATGAAATCATACCCCAAGGCCAGAATGGACTTCCGGGTGGATGAATCCTACCGCAATATGAAATACGAGATCAACAAGGAGCCGCGCGTGGTGGAGTACGCTCTGGAGGCGGTGCAGCGCGCGGGTATCACTCCCATCCGCAACATCATCCGCGGCGGCACCGACGGTTCACGCCTCTCCTACCAGGGCCTGCTCACCCCCAATATCTTCACCGGCGGACACAATTTCCACTCCCGCCAGGAATGGATCTCCATTCAGGATATGCAAAAGGCCGTGCAGGTCATCGTTCTCCTTGCCGCTGTCTGGGCCGAAAAAGCAGCCCCGGTCGCCTGACCCGCGGGGTATTCTCTCCCCACGGATCGGGGGCTGAACACAAAAAAGCGCCGCAGCATCCATGGATGCTGCGGCGCTTGCCGTTTTGTGACGGTCACCTGCGGGCGGACGAGATCAACAGCTCTGGCCTTCGGCCTCTTCCAGTAACTCCAGAACCTCCGCACTCGTTTTCGCCTTGAGCAGACGCTTGCGCAGAAGGTCCTCCTTGAGCAGGCGCGAAAGCTTGGCCAGAATTTTCAGATAATCACCCACAGTATCGACCGGCGTACCGAGCAGAAAGATCAGCCGCACCGGATCGTCATCCTCCGCCCCGAAATCCACCCCCTCCTTGAGTCGGGCAAAGGCGATGATCAGACGGTTGACCGCCCGGGTGCGCGCATGAGGAATCGCGATGCCCTTGCCGATGCCGGTGCTTCCCAGCCGCTCCCGCTCGTACACCTCTTTCTTGAACTCTTCACTATTCTGAATCAGATGCGCCTTGGCCATACTCTCAACAATCTCGGAGATGGCTTCATTTTTATCATGGACCTCAATATCCAGAAAGATCGAATTTTTGCTGATGTATTCCAGTAATCGCAAAGCTTTCCTCCTCGCCACCCATAGTGGGCAAATCCTGTCCGGAACGATCACCGCCGGATTTTAAAAAAAAGACAGCTTGAGATACAAAGCTGCCCAAAAAATAATATTTTACGCCCTTAATTTATCGCTTTAATTTGTAAAAGTCAAGCCTTTCCAGAGTTCCCCCCTGATCAGAGGCTCTGAATTTTAAGCAAATTGGTTCTGGACCCCTCGCCGAAAGGATGACCTCCGACAAGGATGACCTGGGCGCCCTCGGGCACCGCCCGGCGCACGCCCGGCTGCACCCTCTGCCAGAGCTTCTCCATATCCGAGGAAAAATCGATCAGCTGCGGAACCACACCCCACATCAGGCTCATTCGCCGCCAGGCATCCCGATCCGAGGTGAAGGCGAAGATGGGAGCCTGCGGCCGCTGCTGAGAGATCAGCCGTGCCGTCTCGCCGGAAAGGGTAAAGACGCATACCGCCGCAATCGGCAGCTGCTTGACGATGGTCGCCACGGCGGCGGCAATCGCCTGCGGACCGCTCTGCGGCCTCTCGATCAGCCACCGCCTCGTCGCCATCGCATCACCACGACGCTCGCTCGACTCCGCCGCCTCGGCGATGCGCGCCATCATCGCCACCGATTCTACCGGATAGCGGCCGACAGCCGACTCGCCACTCAGCATGACTGCATCGCTGCCGTCGATGATCGCATTGGCCACATCGCTCGCTTCGGCGCGCGTGGGACGGGGACTGACAGTCATCGATTCCAGCATCTGGGTGGCCGTAATGACCGGCCGGCCCGCCTCATTTGCCGCCTCGATCAACTGTTTCTGCAGCACCGGCACCTGCTCCGGCGGCAGCTCCACGCCCAGATCACCCCGGGCTACCATGATCGCATCCACCTCGGCGAGGATCTCCGGCATCTCCGTCAGAGCCTCCGCCCGCTCGATCTTGGCCACTACCGGGATATTTCTGCCCGCCGCCGCGATCACTCCCTTGATCTCCCTGATATCCGCCGCGCGCCGCACAAAGGAGAGCGTCATCAGATCCACATCCTGCTCCAGACCGAATGCGAGGTCCTCCCGATCCTTATCCGTCAGCGCCGGCGCACTCAACGCCACACCGGGCAGGTTGATGCCCTGATGGGCGCGCAGCATCCCCCCAATGACCACCTCCGTGATCACCTCCCGGCCCGAAACGCTGACCACGCGCAGCTCCATCATGCCGTCGGAGAGCAGCACCCGGTCGCCAGGCCCGAGATCAGCCGGCAGGGCCGCATAGCTGGTGCTCACCCGCTCCGCATCGCCGACACACTCCCCGGTGGTGATGATAAATGGCCGTCCCGCCCGCAGCTCCACTGCGCGGCCGCCGGTCAGCGGGCCGGTGCGGATCTTGGGTCCCTGCAGGTCCTGGAGAATGGCGACCTCTTTGCCTCTCCTTTCCGCCGCTCCGCGCACATGGGCGATGAGGGCGGCGTGCTCCTCATGTGTGCTGTGGGAAAAATTTATCCGCGCGATATTCATGCCGGCGTCGATCAGCTTTTCCAGGAGAGCCGGTTCCCGCGATGCAGGCCCGAGGGTCGCAATAATTTTGGTCTTCCTCATCAGCGTTACCTCGTCACCGTCAAATGATCTACCTCGCCCCAGGATACCAGTTGCCAGGTCTCGTTTTTATAGCGGAACCTCTGGATCCCCGTGTTTTCAATGCTGACCCGGAAGTAGTGGCTCGCCGGGATACCCAGAACATGACGCAGCATAGCGATGAGAATACCCCCATGCGTCACCACCAGCATCCGCCCGCCCGCTTGAGAGCGCACCACCTCCTCCATAAAAGAAGCGATCTCTACCTGCTTCTGATTGCGGCTCTGCCCGCCCGGCAGGGCGAAATCGGCATCATGGATGAAGAACCGCTCCCAGGCATCGCCGTGTTTCTCCCTGGCCTCCGAGAGGGTCATACCCTGGAACGTCCCCATATGAAACTCGCGCAGGCGCAGATCGGTGACCAGTTCGATCTCCCGGCC
>ENA-UOWO01000696-UOWO01000696.1-activated-sludge-metagenome-genome-assembly--contig:-NODE-696-length-47153-cov-32.178500_pt1 | contig 47153 bp, 31 predicted proteins | sample MGYA00238148_ERZ761564 | MGnify/ENA primary metagenome ERZ761564 (study PRJEB28885, sample SAMN05720194) | activated sludge metagenome | isolation source: Anaerobic digester | place: USA... | reverse complement strand
ATGAAAGAACAGGGTTTCTCTTTTTCGGAGGAGGAAGAATAACCGATTCGATGAACGCTTCCTCGGCAAGATTGAGATAGAGAATACGAATTGATCCGCAAAGCCCACGAAGGGCTCGGGGGTTCTTCGTGGGCTTTGTTGGAATGATACGTTTGTCGCTTTCTTTTTACGCGGTTTTCGGAGCGCCCAACTTCAGTTGGGCTTACTTGATTTCCACAACGCGACGTACCCTCGAAAAGAATCATTATATTCATGCGAATATTCTCACAAGATCGCTCGAATAGAACGTCCTCGTCTAACTTAACAACTCATGCCCGAATCAAGTCGGGCGTAAGAGGTGCATCGGCACTCCATCGTTCTCATTCACGCGCGTAATTGGGCAAACGCTTGACAACTATATCGGAAGCTGATATAATATATCGGTATACGATATATCGTGAAGCGTTATAGTAAAGGAGAGGAAAATATGCCTGAAAGTTCAGACAGAGGTGCGTTAACGGAAGCGGTGTTCTATATTCTTTTATCGCTTTTCACGCCGATGCACGGGTACGGGATCATGCAGAATGTCGATACACTTAGCAACGGAAGAGTCGCTTTAGGCGCGGGAACACTTTATGGCGCTTTGAATACCTTACTGGAAAAAGGATGGATCCGCCCGGTCACGAATGACGCCGCATCCAGAAAAAAGGAGTACGTCATCACCGAAGCGGGAAAAAGTGTCGTTACATTGGAGCTATCACGCCTGAAAGAGCTGATAGAAAACGGTAACGCCGTCGTGAAAGGGAGGGTCTTATGAAAAGGGTTATCTGGAGACCTTACTGGAACTATGAAAGAGAAGAAAAATGGTTGAACGAAATGGCTGCGAAAGGATGGATGTTAACCGATTACACCTGGTGCCGGTACGTATTCCAGGAAGCGCCGGAAGGCGAATACATCTACCGCGTCGAGTTGCTAGAAAATATGCCTTCCCACCCGGAGAGCGAACGATACCTGCGTTTTCTCGAAGAAACCGGTATCGAGTATGTGACTCATTACATCAGATGGGTCTATTTAAGGAAAAAAGCGGTAGATGGACCGTTCGACCTTTATACAGACCTCGATTCTAAAATCAAACACGACCTTAGGATCCATAACTTTTGGCGTTTCTTTACCTGGCTCGAACTATCGATCGGGTTTATCAACTTAGGTTTGTCGATACTGGTATGGGTTACCGAACGCTCTTTTTCCAACAATATGTGGTTGGGTATCTTATTGATTGTGTTCGGTTTCTTATTTTACGGGATCGACGCTCCGATTAAAAAAAGGCTTAAACACATGATGAAAGAGAAGCAAATCCGCGAATCGTAGGATACACGCCTATGCTATAATGGATTTATTATCGATCATTCGATTATTGTCAGCGGGTTATGTAATCGATTCCCGGGATCGGGTCTGCGGGAAAAGGAGGAGCGTTAACGTACCGACTCTTTGAGGAACTTGGAAACAATGCGTTACCGGCTTTGGATACATATCTTCTTGATGGGTGGCTTCTCCGTTTTACCCGGGGTTATACCCGCAGGGCAAACTGTGTGCATCCCTTATACGGGATGCACACGCCTTTCGATGTGTCTGTCCGGACGTGCGAAACCCTCTTTAGACTTAAGAAGATCCCTTGCCGGTTCAAACTCATTGATGCCCCGGAATTTTTAGAACTGGATAAGAAGCTGTCGGAGATGGGGTATGCTCTTGATGCTCCCGCTTTCTTGATGTCGAATCCAGCTGTCTCGGTTGCGCCTCTCAATGAAGAAGGCATTCGGAGCTCCGTTTCACCGACGCGCGAATGGATCGATTTTTTCGTTTCTCATAAAAAACTCGGCTCCACCGATACGCAGACGCTTCGGAAGATACTTGCGCGGATCCTTCCCGAAAAGCGGTTTTTCTGGAAAATAGAAAACGGAAGTGTCGTCGCTTGTGTGTTAGCCGTTTACGAAAGAGGCTATACCGGGTTATTTGACCTCTTTGTCGACGAAGCTTTTAGAGGAAAAAAACACGGTTTATCGCTGCTCCGGCAAGCCCTTGCGGAAGGCGCTGCGAAAAAGCACTACAAAGCCTATTTGCAGGTTGACGAGAATAATCGGCGGGCCATCGGCATCTACCGGGCTTTAGGATTCGAAGTGGCCTATCGGTACTGGTATCGGTTGAGAAGAGACTAAAAGGATGGCGCAGCCTTTACTATCGTTTATAAAACATTTCGGTAAAAGACTTCAATACTAGAATTTGACGGAGGTTTTAAGGTGAATGCGTTACCGGTCGTTTTTCCGGTTTTAAAAAACCAGCCGTTTCGTATTGCGTGAAATCGTCCCGGGGGATACGGAACGGTTGTATCAGTATTATTCGGATCCGATGGTTACCGAGTTTTTCATGTCTCCGATAAAATGCCTTCAGGAAGCGGAAGAAATCGTCGACGCATCGATCGGTTCGTTTTATCAACTAAGAGGCCTCCTATGGGGATTATCGGAAACACCCACCTCCCCGTTGATCGGGACAGCGGGATATGAAGCGATCAGCGCTTACGACAGCCGCGTAGAAATTGGATTCGATCTCGCGAAGGACTATTGGGGCCGCGGACTTATGAAGGAAGCGCTCGAAGAGATTCTTCGTTTTAGTTTTGATGTATTGGCTGTTAACCGCATCGAAGCCTTTATTCTGCTCGAAAACACACGTTCGCTCGGAACGCTGGAACGGCTGGGCTTTACCCGGGAAGGCATTTTACGGCAGCATCGATTGTTTTGCGGCCAGTTCCGAGATGACGTCATGATGGCGCTATTAAAGCAAGATTGGGAAAATCCGGCTCTCGGACGCTAAAACACCTCTTGTACCCGCTTCCGGTATTAAAGTGACAACCCGTTTGCGGATAGAAGAAGCGAAAATAGAAGGAATCAAATCGGCAACCAAACGGGATTTCTTCGGTTTATTCGTTAGGAGTATAATCCAGAGAGAGGCGGATGATAAACGCGCGCCCGGAAAGCGGACGGTTTTCTTAAAAAGCGAAGCAACGGAATGAATAAGGAGGTTTGCTATGAAACAAGTGGTTATTGCGCTTCTAATAATGCTGCTCCTTGTATCGGTCCATGCTTTTGCGCAAATCGATAAAGAATGGTACGAGTGGTGCCTCACGAGTGGATCCACGAAGCTATGGGTATTAACAGGTTGGACGGTGGATGGTGTCCCGCTTCCCGTTCCTCTCTGGGCGCAGGATAACGTATCCATACACAATCGCGATGGCACGGGGTTTTTCATCTTTGGAGAGGTCGATCAGACGACTACTGACAGCATCGCCGTCGATGCGTTCACTTGGAATCTCGAAGAAGATTTGCTGATACTGAAAGATTACTATTTCTTCGAAAGAGAAGGCACCGCCGTTTATAAGATCCTCGAACTATGTGAGGGAAAATCTTGCCTTGTGGAAGAAACCGAAATAAACGGGAAGACCGTTACTTACGGGTACGTTTATTCACGTTACGTTAGGCCAAATCCATACGCGAACGTGGAGAACATCGCTTTGACGGGAGGCGAAACGAAAATCTGGGTTATCGAAAGCGTTAGTATCGACGGGACCCCGGTTTCAATAGAGTGGGAACAGGACGATTTCCGTATCTTTTGCACCGATGGCACCGCTTTTTATTGTCACGGAGAGATCCTCGGCGCAACCCAAACGGGGATCAATAACGACCGGTTCTACTGGAAGATAACGGATAACGGAACGAAATACGTAGAGTTTGACGCCGAGGGCATTCACCAGGTGGAAGCGCCCGCTCAAATCCGTATCCTGAACACCGAGCGGTTTGTTTTCGATAAAGAAATCGTGAAGGACGGCGAAAAAAAAGTCGTAACGGTGACGCTTGTTCCGATGTTTCCATAATCCCGACTTGCCTTTCGGATAGAGCGCGGCGCGTCTTCGAGAAGCCGGTTCCTCTTTTTGGGAAACCGGCTTCTCTATTGATTTATTCGCTGGCTTTGAAGTTATAGACCGGGCGGATGATCCGAAGGATATCAACGGTGTCTTTCAGAACGGGTAGAACATCTTTAATCGCTTTGTAGGCCATCGGGGATTCATCGAGCGTTGTTCGATCCACGCATGTGGAAAAAACCCCTTTCATCTGGGTTCGAAAATCATCCAGAGAGAGCGTTTTTTTCGCCTCGTGCCGGCTCATCAAACGGCCCGCGCCGTGCGGAGCCGACCAATTCCATTCCGGATTGCCTTTTCCTATCCCCAACGCGCACCCGTCTCTCATATTCAGAGGAATGATGACCGATTGACCGGCATACGCCGCGATGGCCCCTTTTCGAAGGACTTTTCGATCGTCGATGTAATTGTGAACCGATTCGAAACGCGCCAATTCATTCAACCCCATCTTTTGCAGGATCGTTTCGCTAATCCGCTGCCTGTTCTTTTCCGCATAGGTTTGGATGAGCCGGATATCGTGAAGGTAGCGATCCTTGTCCGGTCCTTCCAAATAGGCTAAATCCCGGTTTAACGATAACGACTCCGGTTCCTTTTTTAAAGATTTCAGCGCCTTCTCTATCTCGCGACTCCGCCCTTGCGCCGCTAAGGCGCGCGCCATCGCTTGGTTTTTCTCTCGGTAGGTTTTTTCATACTTCTTTACATGATCGATCGCGCTCTCCTGGTAGAGCTTCGCCACGGTCAAACCGAAATGACGGGATCCGGAGTGAACGATCAGGTACGCGCGTCCTTCGTTATCCGTATCGACTTCAATAAAATGGTTGCCGCCGCCCAGCGTGCCGAGTGACCGTTCGAGCCATTCCATCTTCTCGCTTCTTTTGATCCGGTCTTTGATGAATAACGCGTTAAAGAGCGAGTGGAAAAAATCCGCATCCTCTCGATACGTTTGACGGTGGACATTCTGCCCGGAAGGAACGAATTCGCGTATCACATCATCCAACCGTTGCCAATCAAGCGTCACCCTCCCCAGCTCGGATACTCGCACCCCGCACCCGATATCGACGCCGACCAGATTCGGGCAAACGGCGTCGGAACGGCTCAGATCCATCGTCAGGCCGATCACGCAGCCGGCGCCGGTATGGACATCCGGCATCACACGGATAGGCGTTCCTTTGGCAAAAGGCTGATTACAGAGAGCGATGATCTGAGCGACGGCTTTTTCGTCCACTGTTTGCGCATAGACCAGGGCCGTGGCAAAGCGGCCTTTCACTTCGAAGGGAGGGAAGATTGGAGCGCGGTTTTTCTCTTTCATTTTCTACCTCCTCGGCAAACACCTCATCGCGTCTATTCCTTAACATTATATCACGCGATCGCGTATTGCAGGGTACCGCTCATATTCTTGATTTCAAGCCTTTTCGAAATAGACGCGACGGTAATCGGTAATCTTGGTGTATAATATAGATGTCTTTTTTATGTCCGCGCCTCGTTAAGCCCTTAAACTGACAACATCCTTTGCTCGATGACCGTGATCCGAATCTGTGCGACTTTTCGTTGGCCGATCGTATGATTATTATCCCGAGATTTCTTCATGAGGCGCGCGATGCTTTGATGTTCAGAGAGTTTCCATCGAACGCAAACTAACCGACATCTCCCGCAAACATGTATAGGAGGGAAAAGGATGAAAACAGCTCCGATAGTCGTATTTATCGTTCTATGCGCGTGTGTCCTGATTTCGTGTAATCAAATGGGGCCTCCTGACCAGTGCCCAAAACTCTGGTTACGATCCCCCGGACCGGACCAGACGGGTTTAGGTAAGAAAGTGCTTTTTCAATGGGTTGGGACTCCCTGGAATCCCGACGCAGGCGCACAATCGCCGAGAGAAAGTTGCAGAGCCCTTTATGAGATCGACCATTACGTTTTACTCTACGGTCAAGCGGCCAATTGGGATTCCGAAACGGATATTGTTCGCGTTGAAACGACCGCCACTTCTGTCGAAAGCAACGAACTATATTACGATACCGAGTATTATTGGCTCGTCGCCGCATTCCAGTGGGTTCCCGGTTCTTCGAAAGAGGAGCCGGAAAAGTTGGTGTGGACGCAAGTTGGACCGCGGCAATTCACCACCATGAAAGAACCGGGAGAGATGGTTACGATTCCGGCGGGGCAATTCACGATGGGAGACCACTTCCACCCCGAATGGACGGGAGGCGAAACCGCGCCCTGGTACCTCATGGACCAACCAGCGCACGATGTCGCGCTGTCGAAAAGTTTCCAGATCGGTAAGTACGAAGTGACGAATCAGGAGTTCGTGGCGTTTCTCAACAGCGTAGAAGTCCCGTTTTATGACGATGACCTGTTGAATCCCGGGGAAGGAAAGGGATGGCTGAACGGGCATCCGTTGATACATACGAATTGGGATGATCCCTCGATGGGCATCTGTTATGACACAATCGACAGTCAATGGAAGATCAAGACCTCCTGGACGAATACGAACGTCGAGCCCAACGTTACCGTTCCGTTGAACTATGCCGCAATGCCCGTCGTGAATGTCTCCTGGTATGGCGCCGCTTATTACTGCGACTGGTTAAGTCAAATGTTGGGATACGAAGAGGCTTATGATTCTTCCTCCGGAACCCTGCGGAGCGTTCCGCGGGATAACGGGGGATTTCGGCTTCCCACGGAAGCGGAATGGGAATATTGCGCCCGCGGAGGCGGAGGGGACACGCTCTATTCGGGCACCAGTATCTTCCCTGCCAATTACGCGTGGTTTGCCTGGAACAGCGATATCGGCGACGGTACGGGTATGAGGGTTCACGAAGTTGGGCAAAAACTGCCTAATGAACTCGAACTCTATGATATGACCGGTAACGTTTTCGAGATATGTTCGGATTGGTGGGGACTATATTGCGCTGAGTATGGAGAAGCGGGGTGCCCGGTGCTCTTGACGGACCCGGCGGGACCTGAACAACCCGATCCGCCGGTTTATTTCTATAAGGTGATGCGCGGGGGATCCTGGTCTACGGAGGATGGGGATGACGGGCAGACGTATTTATCCAATGTCCGGCGCCATTCGATTTTTCCCGAAAACATGGAAAGCAACGTCGGGTTCCGCGTCGCCCGAACCCTGCCACCCGGGAATTCCGAGAATTAAAACCGCATCTTTCTACGATACGCGCGGGGGGAATACCGGCCATTCTTTTCCTGTTTTGCGGAGGCTAAGGAAATAACTCATTACCAAAATCGGCAGCGTTTTCAGGTAAAACATGAGTAGCGCGCACCGTGGAAAAAGCATTTCATAAAACCGTTTATAGAATGAGCTTCTTGAGTATGATGAGCTCGTTATCTAGCCCGTGGCGGAAAAGATCGAGTTTGGGTGAAACAGCCTCGAGGTTTTCAGCATGCATGGGTTTTATTCGGATGGGGAAAAGACACGGGTTGTTAAATAGTTCTTTCAGCGGGGCTGACCTATTTACTCGGACGTAGAGAGCGGCTTCGATCAGCCAGACGGCCAGTTGCGGATCCTTAACGGCGATCGTCTTCCCGGCTGAGTAAACCCCCTTTGTACCTGTCTCTTGAAGCGCACCCCAGTCGAAGTACGTACGCAGTATACGCTGGGTGGCTCTGGAAACGGTCTCCCTCTCCCCATACAACTCGCGACTCCGCCCTTGCGCCGCTAAGGCGCGCGCCATCGCTTGGTTTTTCTCTCGGTAGGTTTTTTCATACTTCTTTACATGATCGATCGCGCTCTCCTGGTAGAGCTTCGCCACGGTCAAACCGAAATGACGGGATCCGGAGTGAACGATCAGGTACGCGCGTCCTTCGTTATCCGTATCGACTTCAATAAAATGGTTGCCGCCGCCCAGCGTGCCGAGTGACCGTTCGAGCCATTCCATCTTCTCGCTTCTTTTGATCCGGTCTTTTATGAATAACGCGTTAAAGATCGAGTGGAAAAAATCCGCATCCTCTCGATACGTTTGACGATGGACTGTCAATCCGAACGGTACCGATTCCCGGATCACCTGATCCAAGCGGTTCAAGTCGAGCGTTACCCTTCCCAACTCGGACACCCGCACACCGCAACCGATATCGACGCCCACCAGATTCGGGCAAACGGCGTCGGAGCGGTTCAAGTCCATCGTCAGTCCGATCACGCAACCCGCGCCGGTATGGACATCCGGCATCACCCGAATAGGCGTGCCTTCGGCGAATGGTTGGTTACAGAGAGCGATGATCTGAGCGATGGCTTTTTCGTCCACCGTTTGGGCATAAACCTGAGCCGTGGCAAAGCGGCCTTGAAGGGTGATGGAAGGGAGTGACGGGCTTTGATTCTTCTCCTTCATTCTCTGGCCTCCTTCGTAGAACGGTTATCGGCCAAGATCGTTCGGGATGATTTTCTTCCGTAGATCACGAGGAAGAAGCGCGCGTTCTAAAAGGAGCGGATTCTACGGGGTTAGAGCAGATTTTGGGCGGGGTCCGAACCCTTCCCGAACTCTCCTTTTTTTGGAATTACGTAGCCAAGGCGATGCTCACTACCACCTATCGCGATGAGTGCGTTCCTCGATACGGATACTTTTCTGAGGTATCTCTTTGTAACCGGCGTTCTCGTAACCGATCGGAATGATCGCGGCGACCTCCAGGTTTTCGGGAATTCCTAAGACCCGTTTCACACCGGGAGTATTTTGGGGGATGAACGTAACGCCGAAAACATCCTCCTCCGCCAACGCAAGAAGAAAATTCTCGATCGAGCACCAGACCGAGGCATGGCAGTTCAGGTCATAGATTTTGGTTGCCTGATCGACGGGCATTTTCGGTTCGTACACGACGACGCAGACGGTCGGCGCGGACAGGATCATCCGTTTTTGTTTTGGAATGGCGTGGAGATACATTTCCCGGACGAGCGGGTCCGCGTTCTTGAAGGGCTCCAAATCAGGAACGTAGGAATCCGTCAACCCCTCGTTCTGAGTGATTGCGAGCTTGATCGCGTCGTCGGCGACCAAAATGTCGTCCCATTGGCGGAGATGATTATGACTTGGAGCCTTGAACGCGAAAGAGATCGCTCGTTTCAGAATCTCAGCCGGTATCGCTGTTTCCTCAAAATCCCTGACGGTTCGCCTTTTATGAACAACAGTCTCGAAATCCATCGGTTCCTCCTCTTTCACGCGACACCCTTCTTTTCGTTTTGTAGGGCAGACACGCGGAAATTGCAGACGCTCAATCGGTAGGCGCGTTTCCGAAACATCGTCAGCGGTTCTCAAACTGTTTTTCTGCCGTTTATTTACGATGCCGGCTTCTCGGCCTTCGCGACGAGGGGTTGTTCTGTCGGCCGCGGAGTCGCGTTCCCTATCTTTTGACGTTTATTTTTGCGTTTCGATGTCCTCTACGGACGCATACGGGTGAGGGTATCGGCCGTTTTTTTCGGTATACGATTTCATCCATATCTTCGAACGGATTTGGATGGCGCTTACCGGGCAATAATTTAAGCAGCTATAACACAGATAGCAGGTGATGTTCTGTCTCCAGACGGGCTTATGATCCTCGATGGCGATTTTTCCGGATAAACAGACTCTCGCGCAACTCCCGCATCCGATACACCGATCATTCGCGTAGAAGTAGTCCTTTACTTTTGGGGAAAACTTATGAACCATCTTTGGAATAAGGAATTCCAGGAATTTGTTCAACGCGCGATTCTGGGAAAAGGGGATGCCGTCATCCATTCGATAATCGACGTTATCTTTCCTGGAAACCGTGTATGCGATGTCCGAGACTTTCTGTATAGCGTTCTGTTTGATCGTTTCCATTTCCGAATCGGACAGATTGTGATAGGATTCGAGTTTCGGGTCATTCGTTGCCATCGTGACGGCGAAAGCCGCATTCAGCCGCTTCTCTTGCTTCGCGAGAGCGCGTTGAATGAGCCGAAAACCCCGGAAAATGGTGCCGCCTCTGGTGACGACGGCGAAAAAATACGTTGATTTTGTGGCATCCATTTTCTCGATGAACGCTTTAACGGCAATCGGGATCGTGATGCCATGCGACGGAAATACGAAACCGATCGAGTCGCGCTCTGTCGCGAACCATCCGTTGTTTAGCGCTTTCACGATCGGGACAAGTTCCGTGCCGGGTAGTCTCCGTTGGAGCTCTTTTGCAACGAAGAGGCTATTGCCCGTTCCTGAGAAATAATAGAGACGGACGCTCATTCTCCACCTTCTTTCTCCATAAACCGCTGTATTATGGATAGTTACTTGATTACCCCGTTACTAAAATCGATTATCTTTTTATGAATGAACAAGCGTAACCGACGCGGTAGAACGGCTCTCTCACGCATCGTAAGATAGATTTCGCTTCTTAAGTATGATGAGTTCGTTATCTAACCCGTGACGTAAGAGTTCGAGTCTGGGTGAGAGATTCAGAAGACTCTCCGCTGGTATCGGTTTTATCCGGATGGGAAAAAGCGCCGGGTTGTCTAACAGCTCATTTAGAGGAGCCGATCCTTGTGTGCGACTGTGGAGAGAGGCTTCGACCAACCAGACTGCCAGTTGCGGATCCTTAACGGCGATCGTCTTCCCGGCTGAGTAAACCCCCTTTGTGCCTGTCTCTTGAAGCACACCCCAATCAATGTACGTGCGCAATACGCGTTGGGTAGCTCTGGAAACGGTCTCCCTCTCCCCATACAACTCGCGAATCCTTCGCTGTATCTGAGAAGCTGAAGCAAAACCCTGAAGCTTCAGGAGACGACCCGTATGAGAAGCCACAGCCGACCAGAACGAATATGTGGCCGTAGCCATTCCCCAATGAATCACTATGCTCAAGTCGTTTGGAATCGACAATGAGGGCCGAATTGAAAGAAAATTCAAACCGGTGTTGCGTAATACTTCCAGTTCGTTACTCGGTTTCAGCCATACTGTTCGAAGGATACTGATGATTTTTTCGCGATTGCAGCCTTTAGCGCTCCCGCCGACTGACACCTTGTCCTTTAAAAACTCCTGTAAGGCAAGGTTAATCGCTGTTTTATCCTTTCCTTCCAAAATTAGGTTGACCGTATATTCGAACCATTCCAGGCGTATTCGTTGACTGTACCCTACGCTGGCGTTTTTTTGCGTCATTTTAGGATTCCCTTCAGTTTTAATCACCTTTTTTATCTATATGGACGAACGGTACGATGAGTTCTTCAATTGAAGCGCCGCCGTGGCTAACGATACGCTTTTTGTCTTGGACAAATGCTTGCCGAGCCGGGGCCAACAAGGCGAGGTAATCCTCGGGGAGACCAACGGGTCCCCATTCCAGCGCATCGGGAAACCGTTCTTTCACTTTACTACGAAGGGTTGTGTCCGGATAAATGCGAACCCGTTCCCCGCACAGGTCCGCGACCGCTCCTTCGGATGGACGACCGCAACCTTCCGCCTCGAGGTTGCCATGATCAGAAGTCAGATAGACACGGAAGCCCCGATCCAAGAGCAAATCGAGGAGTGTGTTCAGGTACGGCTGCTTGGCCCACTGGCACACCTGGTTGTGCATCCCGGCGGTCCCCATTTCCATCCCGTGCATGATCTTGTCGACCTTGTCCACGACCAGCCCGGCGATCTTTACCTTGGGGCGAGAAAGCGCTTCGGTAACGTTTTCCAGGCCGCCGTCGCCCAGGCCTTTGAGGTAGACGACCTCGTTTGGCATAAGGCCCTGATCCGCCCAGAACTGTGCCCAGAGAGCGGGTTCCTTGTCCGTGGTCTGGATACTGTTTGGAAAAAAGATGGGAGCCTTGCCGGCAAAGGTTGCCTGCCGTGAAACGGAGGTGAGCGAAGGAATCCAGGCAAAGACCGCCTGTTCCCGGAAGCGTAACCAGGGCTGTTTTGTGGCAAGTGCTTCGCGTACCACCAGCCATTGGTCCAAGGCAAGGCCATCCACCACGAGCAGTGCGATCTTGGCGGCGCGGTCTTCTCCCATTTGGCGGGCAAGAAATCGCGGGAGGTGATGTAACATGACAGGAGGCGCCGGAGGCAAATTAATCAACCCCGCGAACCGTTTGAAGAGCCAAGTTGCGAAATGGGTGTCTACCTGCGCCTGCAAGTTTTTAATCCGTTCTCCTACCGGTTCAGAAATCGTTTCAGCTTGATCGTTGGCCAATAGAATCGTCTCTGCCCATCTACGGGCGAAGTGAAACCAATCCGTATGCTTCCCGTCTTCGGTTGGAACGGATGCCTCCAGACTATCGATGAGCTTAGCCAATCGACGGGATTCGTCTACGAAGGGATTGGTGCGAACGCCGATGCTAATCCAGGTTTTGGACAAGACGTCCGCATGTTCGTATGGAACTGCATGCAGTAACCCCTCAGCGAACAAGTTGTCGATATAGACCCGGATGTCATGATGGTCGAAGGGAATTTCGACAGGCCCCTTAAAAGATAGACTGTAGGGCTTCTCATCCTCGAGAACACTTAATGGCCCTTTGGCTGCTTCGCGTTGAAGGAAGAACGGCCACCGTTCTTGCAGGAATGCAAAAAAAGCTTCCCTGTCCGCCACCAGCGTCTCAAGTGGCCAGTCGTCGAAGACGTTACTCTGGCGCAGAAGCTGGATGAACCGTGCGTCGAGGTCAGCCGGGATTCTTTGGCCGCGGTAGTGACGGCGCAGCAGTACACGCAGGAGGTCCGATGACTGTTTGATCATCTCGGGCGCGATTTCAAAGACGTGGCGGAGGACAAACTCCTTGGTGGCGTTGTCGCCCAACTTGCCTGGTGCATGTCGGATCGTAGCCTCATACAAGGCATCGAGGTCCCCGCGATCCAGAGCGGTCACAACCGGGTAACTGAGGTTCGGGAAGATGTCGCCGAGGTTGAACGAGAGCTTGCGCCCTGCTTGGAGGAGATCGAAAGGAAGAGTGATGAGTGAAGAGGACTGAGTGCTGAGAATGACAACAAGATCAGTATCTAATCCAAGGTCCCATTTTGATCGGTAACGCGATTCATAAGCATATCTAAATTCGATGGGATCGGTAAACCGAATCAGATCGAATCCTCTTTCTCGAAGAGTAACAAACAGCTTTTCTTCTGTTAACAACCCATCCGGGTCGGAAACCAAAGTAAGCCGGGAAACTCTCGGAGTAAATTCCCTCAGGATTTGATCGCGCCAGCTACTCAAGGGAATCGGCTTCTCGATTCAGTATCGTCTTGATGTCCAACCAATGACTCTCGACAAATCGAATAGTCGAATCTGAGTCAAGGTGTAAGGGAATCTCCGGAGAACTCGAATTAAGAAAAGCTTTCTGTAGCTGGGCCATCGCCGGTTGATCCTTTTTGACAAACTCATTGTACATTGCAGCGCACACAGGGCATAGAGCCAGGAACTGAGCCTCGTGTTCCCTACTGAAATTTGAAAACACCTCTACCGCTTCGAAATAATACTCTCCATCGCGCTTTTTGAAAGGCATTTCATTTTTACAGATCTGACATACCATTTGACCCTTATCGTTGGTGTACTGCTCCCTGAGCCATCGAGGAGGGTCGATAGCGCCTCTGGTTGTCCGAACGCTTCTTTCGCTCTTTTTAAATTCCTTTTTGGGGGATTCTAAAAGCTGGTTTGTTAGCTTTTCCTGCCGACGTTCCGGATCAGTCACCGTCCTTGTTGGGAACTGAACTGCTTCTCGCTTATTGATCTCTTCGATCAAATCTGGATATTTTACTAAAGCTTGGGCAAATCTTAGGGTTTCGCGATCGATACCCGCCTCTTTCGCCAGTTTCTCGACAGTATCTTTCTTCATCTCAAGTAAATCGCACAACTTTTCGTTTCGCTCAAATTGATCGGGAAGTTCTTCTAAGCTAATTTCAGAAGGGCGATAAAGTTTTCCGTCTTTCCCCGGTAACCACGTGTTGTTTATCAGTAGAACGCCAAATGACTCTGATATGTGTTCTTCCTTGCTGCTTACTGTATAATCTTGTCTTGTCGATTTCTCAATCGTTCCTCGTATGCATTCCGCGTTCGGGAGTACAATTTTGTTCCAGATAAAAAGGCTCTTTTCAGGAGTTGGAGATGAAAGGGCAGTATCCAATCCTTCGACCTTTATTCCGGGGTCAAAACCAAGCAATCCTCTTACGTGATCACTCCGATATTTACGTACTATGATATAATCGTTATATTCCGGTTTCCGCTTCTCAACTCTAACTTCTCTTCGTATACCGAGTTTTTCGAACATCTCCGATAAAGCACTCTGATAGATCGAGCTAATAAAACCAATGTCGGAGTTCCCCGAAAAATACAACTCCAGTGATGGCTCAGGAAAATACAAGACTCCTGGTTTTCGATACATTTCATTGCCGGGGGAAGATGTCCGTGATATAATGAAAGGCGTTTTTATAAGAGCATCCCTCATATTCTGTATTTTCTCTTTTGAGGCCGTTTGAAAAGCAACATTAATTTTTTCGATATCCCGCAAGTGTTCATCTTTTCGCGGAGGATTGCGCGACTCGTATTTCGGGACTATATGCTCGATAACTTCTACGACGATGTCTAACTCTGGAATCTTCAGATCAGATGCCAAAAACCGACGTACTTCATCGTCGAATGCGATTTCGGATTTTACAGTTGGCAATCGAGCATCAATAATCTTCTTCACGGGTAGATAGGCATTCGGTTTGTCGCCAACACCAAAAGGGCTCACGTGGGAACCGTCTTGTAATCGTATAAAGGGTTTCTTTCTTATCGGACCATCTTCTAAATAGTAGTGAGGTGCTTTCTTCCATAAACCCTTCTGGTTTGGAAGCTGTGTATAGAATTCAATCATCCATTGATCAGATTGATCCTTAAAAAAAGCTGCATTCACCTTTCTCGCGAAACTCTCCGGGGTCACTTCGTCGATTTTCAGATTATCCCTGAGATATTTCCAAAGTTCGGGTCGTCCTCTTTCAGTTATCTCGGAATTAATCCATTTATATCCTTTCTGAAACAGGAGATTAAGCTGATCAGACTTCAATAACTTTCTCAACCAATCGGCGCTTGCGAGTTTCGCATTTCGGGCTGAAACGAAACTACCATCATCTGCGGGTAGCAGTTCATTTTCTTTCAAAACCTTGCGAACGGTCTCGAAGATTGGATAAAACAAGTTATCTTCTGGAAAATCATCAGGCCTTATAGGTAAGGCATTAAGCAGAGCAACACTTAATAAACCCAGGTCCCTGAGCTGCGGTAACGCGTCAGCTATAAGATACGCGGTTTCACGCACCAATGTTGCGTTCCAATCGTTATCTTTCGGAATATTATCCCTTGCCGGTGTGGTCTTGTATGGTCCTTGGATCAAGAACCCGAATCGGGTTTCCTTCTCAGTCGGGAAGAAGACCACAAGTGACGAATCTGGTATTCTTACAATCTCTTCGCGTTCTTCCTTTTCATTCTGGTGAAGGAGAAAACCGAGCTCGACCGCAACTTGACGAGAGCAAACCGGCTCAGGTACATCCACGCGACGCTTAAATATCAGCCAACGCTGGTTTTCTTCTTTACCGTTGTTCTGCCCGATTACCGTTACTTCGCGCGCGCATCCTCGCGGAGTCTCTCCTCGTAAATAAATGCCTACCTTGTCACCCGGAAGCCTGAACTCAATTTCTTTAATTTCCCGAAGAAAAAGAAGAGTCCTGGCGCTCAGCTCACACAACCTTTTGCCGATCTCCTTGCAGGCGATTGTCGGTTCCACATCCTCCTTATCGAAAGGAAAAACGAAGAGGGTTGTCCAAGGTTCTCCTATGTCCCGCTGCTTCAAGGCATAAGGACGAACGATGTTCTTGATACGAAAACTTTCATCGCCCGAGTAGATCTCTGGTGTTTTGGTGTAGGCGTAAACTGACTTGAAACCGATTCCGAACTTACCGATTTGAGAGAGGTCTTCAGCCTTCGTTCCCTCCCCGACCCCGCAAATGCCGCGCACATCTTCTTCATCAAACAAGCGGCCGTCATGAAGAACCTCGAGCTTGTCTTCACCAAGTTGGAAGAGAACCTTCGACGCGCCGGCATCCTCGGCGTTTTGTAGGAGCTCGAAAATGAAATGCGTTCGGTCCGCATATAAGTTTCCCAAAAAGGACAGATGGTGTGTCCTTTCACCGTATGCGTGGATGTTGTCTTCGCAGATTTTTTCGTAATTACTTGGCATAAATCCTACCTCGCATGAATAGTTTTCTCTAAGAAATTTGTGGGAGTATTCTTATTTTCTCTTAATGAAAAACTTACCTGTCGATTACTTCGATTCTGATATTGTCAATCCCTAGTAGTCGTGAAATACGTTGAAGATGCATTGCCTTAATTTTTGTGCTCGAATTTGTTTCGATAAAAAAGCCATCTACTTCAGTCAAAACACCGGCTTTTCTATTGCGGGAAGCTGATACCAGGGGATGGCCGAATAATCTTACTTCTGTGAGCTCGGCTACTCTCTGCAAACCAAAGAGTTGTAAGGTCTTTATCATCGTGTTGACAGCATACTCCTCACAGATCACTTCACCATTTGGGAAGGTAACCCTTAGTTTCGTAGGAGGTCTATTCTTCCTTTGTATGGGTGAGCTACCTTGTAAACCCTTTAATTCGAATTTTGTGTCGTTAATTAATTCCTGAAGACTAGAGAGTAACTGGAACAATGTTGTCTCTTCTGTTGTTGGAGTAATTTGGCACTCGAGGTACTCTTTTTTCTTGATGACCTCATCGTGTATCGGTAGTCCCAATTTTTCCATGTCTGCGATCGCTTTATTAATTTTTTTTAATTCAGTAACTTGGTCTCTATTTCTTCCGGACTGTTCCTGATTTTCATGCTTTATTACTTCCAATTGTTTAAAAATCCACGTCTTTAAAGCCTCGATAATTTTATCCGGATCATCCTGTCTCATCGTTTCCAATGCCTCCTACTTCGATTATGCCGTATGCGACTGGTTCTGCTGTTATTTCCGCCCTTTCCATAGCGATGTCTAAATCTTGAATACGCCTGGTATAATCCGCCTCAGCCGTAAAGATTTGAGACTGGCGCATTTTCCGGATCTTTTCGTTTCCGGCCTGTTTAAGCTGTTCCTCTAGAAGCGCTAATCGCGCTCGATGGCTCGTTGTAAGACTCTCTCGGCGATATTCGACAAATTCCTGCGTTCTCTGCCTATGCTTCACCCGCGCATCGGACCAAAGCTTGTAGTGTTGACCGTCTAAAGCATCCCAGTAAGCCGAACTTGCTTCTATCGAATTATCAACAGCGAGGTCGGTTGCCTTTTCGAGGAGACGGTTTAGATGTATGGTGACTGCCTCATTCGCGGCGACTGATCGAAGAACCAAGTCTTCTTTGATCCCGCGAAATCGCCATTGATAGACGGCAAACGCATATCGACCGGGAGAGACGTCATTGGATCGAGCTTTGAGGGTAACGATAACTCGTCTTTTCATAGCAAACGAAACCGCTGCCTGTCTCGCCAATGGATGTAACGGCATAATGAATGCCGCCTCGGGGTTTTCTATTGCGCAGTCGGATTCGAAGGTCACGAGAAGATGAGGATTACCGCCTTTTAGCCAATTCTCCCATTCGCGGTAAGAGGTGGCGCTTTGTTTGGGAAGCTGTTGATAATCTCTTAGAAGTATGCTGCGGGCTTCTTGGGATAGGCGAAGCGTTTTTAGAGCTTTTTCCCCGAGGATGAATTCCTGCTCTTTTTCACAAACATTTTGTAAATAGAGTGTTATAATCCTTCGTATGGATACCGAAGATAGCCAAAAGCTCGAAGCGTCCTCGACTTCTTTCCTCATCCGGTCTTCGGGTAGCAGGATGCCGAAAAGCTCCATTTGTCTCTGCTCGAGTTCCTCTTGTTCCCGTATCAGGCGAATCTTGTTATCCGACAACTGCTGCAGCTTCGCTCGGCGCTGTTCTTCATTCAAGGTATAGTTTTCCGCGATATCGCGTATCTCTTTCGTAATCTCTCCGAGAATCTCCTCACTGCCACCCAGGGCGTTGTTGAACACTCCTATGCGCAGAAGACAACGTTCGTAAATATCGGCATCGATTGTGCCAGGTGTGATCAGGTTGACGATAGCCACGCTTTCGCTTTTCTGCCCCTTCCGGTCGATACGGCCAATGCGCTGTTCCACGCGCATTGGATTCCAAGGCAAATCGTAATTCACAATGCAATCGCAGAATTGATAATCCAGACCTTCGCAGCCGATTTCCGAGAACAACAAAACGTCCAAACTATCCGGGTCTTCTCGATGTATTTCGAAGCGGCGACGGAGATCAACACGTTCATCATCCGGTGTTCCGCCGTGTAACATCCCGACGCGAAAGCCGTCCGCGTAGAGATTCCGATGAAGGTAGTTGAGCGTGTGCCTGAAGCTGCTAAAAAGCATCACCTTGTTGTTGGGCAGCTTCTGCTTGTCCCGGATGATGACGCGTAATGCCTCAAGTTTCGGGTCGTAGGGATCGAGTGATCGCGCACTTTCAAGAATCGATTGGATTTGCGATCTTATTGGTTCGACCGTCTCATCTCGCGGGGTATCTGCTGAGTTATCAGCTTCCTCCCAGGAGAGCTCATCAAGATGTCGGTTAAGAATATCTTCAAGAAATGGTACAAGTCCGAAAAGACAACTTGCTGCTTGGCGTCTGATCGTGGTCATCATGAATTTGACGTTAACGTCTCCATGGAGCCGGTCGAATATCTCAGCCTGGACCTCAAGAAGTTCGTCGTGCAAACGCTGCTGCCCCTGGGTAAAGGAAACCGCCACCGTCTCAGGCTTTCGTATCGTAAAATTGCCGATGTCCCTTCGGCGAGTCCTATTGATAATCCCTGCGAAAGTATGCATGGCTTCCATGTCGGTAATAATCTGAACCCGTTCTTCACTCGAGACCATACCTTCCGATAACCGCGACCGTATTCGGATAAAATCGGGATTGTGACGCAGGATAGCCTGACCCCAAGCCGTAGCGGCAGCTTGGTCAAGAGCTTCACTCGTTCGAGTTTGCCATTCCGATTCTTGGGTTCGCGCGAACGATATCGCCTGGTTGATATAAGGATTGGGTTCCGAGATATGAGCGAAACTTTCCTGATCGATGATCAAATCCGGGCGGAGCGTATTGAGGAGAACGAAAAGATCATTACTTCCAAGCTGAATCGGTGTCGCAGTCAAGAATATAACAGCCTCAGCGTTGTCACAGAAAAAGCGTACGGCCTTGTGGCTGAATGTCTCCTGATTTCGTATATGGTGCGCCTCATCGACGATGACGAGATCGAAGCGGGGAGGTGGGTCGAGGTCAAGCAGACCCTTCTTGCGTTTACGCTTGCCGTCAGATCCTGAACCGTAAAGCAGGACTTCATCGAACAAGGAATAAGGAACGATGACTTTCTGATACTGCTCGGGCCAAGTACCTTCAAGGTCCATTTCGTTGATACAGTAACGAAGGGTTCCCCCATCGAGATGTGTGAAACGTTCCTCGAAGCGCTTCATTTCGTTCATCCATTTATTCTCCGTCACCAACGGTCGAGGGCACACGATGAGGACGGACCGAATTTCGCGCCTTGCCTGTAGTTCTCGGAGGATAAGTCCTGCTTCGATCGTCTTTCCAACCCCGACCCCGTCAGCTATTAACAATCGAGGTCGATCCGACCTGATAAACCTCAGCACGGGGCGGAATTGATAGGGAATAAAATCTACGCGGGCAGCGTTGAGCGAATAAAGCGTCGAAAGGCCCGGATAAAGGATTTGTAGCGATGTCAGGTAAGCGCAAAACTTTTCATAGTTTAATAATGCAGTGTCGTCAGAAATACTTTCTCGCTTTAACTGAGACGCGTAGTAGGTTTGAGTTCCCCCATTCACGAAGACCTTTAGGCGGTTTTCCGGTTCACCCGGTATTACAGACATCACGGCGCCGCGAATTGTCGGATCGGATATAAGAAACACGACTTGTCCCGGTTCAAATTCCGCTTCGTTTACTTCGTTCCTAACTGAAGCTTTTGTATCAATTGTTGTTTTCGTACGCGATACATTCTCGACCTCCAAAAGGTCTGTCTTCAAGGCGATTAGTTTTTGAATGAACGTGTTATCTGCTTCGATGATTTGGGCAAAACGCCGAAGCGTATCCAAGTCGCGGTAAACATCATCAAGCGAGTACCCTTCAATGGCCGCATGCGCCCATCGGTTCCGGATAGTTTGCATTTCCTTCGCATAATGGCGGGATTCAATCGTTAAATCGAGCTTATTAGATATCTGGTACCAGTTTATATCCAATACGCGTAACATCGCCGCCAGATCTAAACCGTTGAGGGTGGTTATGCCCATTTGTTCGATTCGCCGACGTTGCTGATAAGTTAAATTACTGACGACGGCTTGGTTCCACCAATCTTCAAAAATCAATGGCAGGTGTTTTTCAAGAAATCGGGCTAAGAAAATCGCGATGGTATTCAGATGGTTCGGAATCGCTTCTCGTATTTCGGTTGCTGTTAGAACCATACAATCAGCTCCTACTGATACTCAAATCTTTAAAACGCTTCCCACACGCAATACAAGCAACGGTATCATTTCGGGAGAAGCATCGGCTTTTTTTTCGAGTTGCTCCCTGAAGTTACGCTCTTCTCGTGATAAAAGGTTCAGGCGATAGTTACGGACTTGGGGTAGGCCTATCCGCTCGATAACCTTGAGGCGAGCTGAAAAGGCGTAGGCGGCTTTCTCGCGCTCACGCGCGATACGGTTCCGGTGCTCTTGCAGGAGCGCTTCGTAGATAGGTTTCCCGTGGTCCTCCGCAGCGCTTTGAAGTTTTTCGAAAGCGTTTTTGGAAACAGCGCCGTCAAGATTGGCCTTGATCTGAACGCTTTCCGAAAGGAGCAGATCCCAGACGTGTCGAGCCGTTTGTAGATAGACCTTGCTGTTGTCGGAGATAAAGAGAGGCATAACTCGCTTGCGACGGGTTTCGGGTACCGGTTCCAAGGTCACGGGACAATCCCACCGATTCTCGACGGATGACGCGTGACTCACAACCGAGATTAGCCACAAGGACCAGAAACCTTGAATCTCCTCGGATAGATCGGGGATCGATACGACCGGAATCGGCTGTCCCGGCGCGAACCGCGGAAGCCGCAAGGCTAGTCCGAGGACCTTCGGCTCTTCAAGGGTAAGTCTCCGGGCGGTCGGAAGCTTCTCGGTTTCTTTACCGGTGAAGACGACATTCTCGTAGGTTTCGCCGTCGGGCCAAGTGAGGTTCCAGCTTTGGCTTCTCTTCTCGGCCTTGCCGCCGTGCGCTTTTAGATAACTCACGGTCATGCGCTCAATCCAATGGGGAAAGGGGTGTGTCAGCAGTCGTTGCGCTTCGCCGGGTTCCAAATCTTCGGTCGGACCGAGCGCGGAAACGGCCGCGCGCGCCTCTTCCTGCAAGCAAGCGACCACCCTCTCCACAGATTCCTCCATCTTTTCCGGGTTAAGGATTGCCTCAACATACATCTCATCGAACATTTGCCCCGCACGGGCCGAGTCGAGAACGTCACCGGTCTTGTCAATGCCGAACTCTTCGAAGATGACGGCAAGTTTCCGCTCCAGCACCTCACGGACACGGTGCTCGACGGAACCTTCGAAGACGAAGTTGATTGCGCGGACTGTTTGAGTCTGGCCGATACGATCTACCCGGCCGATACGCTGTTCGAGTCGCATCGGGTTCCAGGGTATGTCGTAGTTGATCACTACGTGGCAGAATTGGAGGTTCAAACCCTCCCCGCCAGCATCTGTGGAGATGAGAATGCGGATGTCTTTGGCAAATGCCTCTTGGACTTGTTTCCGTTCTTCCATGTCCATGGAGCCATTCAGACAAACGACTGAAAACCCACGCTCTGCCAGAAATCGACGCAGCATCTCCTGGGTGTTAACGAATTCGGTGAATACCAACACCTTAAGCTCTGGCTCGCTTTCCTCAGATTGGAGGCGGTAGAGCCAATCGAGCAGTGCCTCGGCTTTAGCGTCCGGGCCTATCTGCTCACAGCGAGCGGCGGCCTCCAACAGTAGCTTGACTTCAGAGCGCTCGTTTTTGAGCGCCTTGAGACGGCCGCGTAACACAAGGTCCAATTGTTGTTGCCCATCCAAATCCTCAAGGTCCTCTACCCACAATGGGTCGTGTAATTCGGTAAACAGCTCTTCCTGGTTTTCCTTAGAGTCTTTCGTGGATAGAGCCTCGAAACGCTTTTCAAGCGAATTTCGAATGGCGCTCGTGCTGGAAACCACCAGGCGCTGCATCAGTATCATCAGGAAACCAGCGTAGTTACGTTTCTCGCGCATGGCTTGGTTGTAACCTTCCCGCACGTACTCAGTGACAGCTTCGTAGAGTTGCTGCTGGCTTCGGTGGCGCTCTTCCCACGAAACCGGGTTAAGTAGCGCGCGCCGGGGTTTGAACAAAGGATCCCCTTCGGCATCAATAGCGCCGCGCTTCTCCGTGCGGATGACATATGGCTTGACACGGTCGCGGGTGACGCTATTAACGTCTGGGAACTCTTGAGCGTCAATCAGAGAAAGTAGCCGATGAAAGGCGTCGGTCTTTCCCTGGTGCGGAGTGGCCGAGAGAAGCAGGAAATACGGCGCGGCTTCGGCGAGTCCCTGACCCAACTTGAAACGGGCGACCTGATCGGAGCTACCGCCGAGACGATGCGCCTCGTCCACGATGATCAGATCCCAACCGGCGGTGATCAGCTCTTCAAACCGCTCGCTCGTCGCCACCCCACCGCTTCCCATTACGGGTTTAACGGAATCCATAGAAACGACGATTTGGTCTAATAACCGAAAAGGGTTTCCCATAGCGCGACCGAGAACCGTGCGCTTAGAATTGAGCGATTGCACATGATGGTTTTCCTTCTCTCCCGATTCAGTCCTTGGGTTTTTTTCCTCAGTCTTATGAATAGATGAAATCCGCTTCAAGGATCGGTAATCATCGGTAAGTACAGCGTCGAACGGTTCGTTGAAGCGAGTCGCCATCTCGGCGACCCACTGTGTGATCAACCCCTTCGGGGCGATGACGAGCGTTCGCCTGACCAACCCGCGAAGCTTCAGCTCTCGCAGAATGAGTCCGGCCTCGATGGTTTTGCCCAATCCGACCTCATCCGCCAGGAGGTAGCGGATCCGGTCTCCGCTAATGGCTCGCGAAAGCGCTCTTATTTGGTGCGGAAGCGGGATAACGGAGGACGCGATGGGAGCGAGCAGGACGTCCTGTGTCAGGCCGTCGGCTACGCGCGCGGCGGCAGCGATGTAGGCGATATCGTCAGGCAAACCGGCGCCCGCGCTCTCCAGGGGCTTGAGCCGAGAGGCCGGGATGCGGACCACGGAGTCGCTGCCGGGTAGCCAGACACGGCAGGTCGTTTCACCCCAGAGCGTCTGGGCTTCGATGACCTGACAAAGCTGCCCGTGGTCCGGGCTGTAGTACCAGCTATGATCTATCATGACAAATTGATCAATTCCCTGATTTTTTCTAAAAAATGACAAAAACTTGGAGACTGGTTACTATCAATGGCTATATAAGGCGTGATTTCATCCGCCCATCTCGATTTTTCCTTTCCTACCGCTTGCCCCCCTTTTGCCGAAAGCGTCGCCGCACCGCCTTTGTATATTGCGTCTGCCAGCTTTTCCCAGGTTCCACAAATGCTGTCATTCACGTAAGAGTTCAAAACAGTATCTTTGGCGTTAGGGTACGCTGCCTTGATGGCATTTAGATCTCCCAGGAACCAGGCTTCGCCTTCTTCGATAGCAAAACAGAATCGTGTTTTTGGTTTTGGATTGCAGGAAATCAGGATATGATAGAGTTGATCGCGAAATGTCTTTTGGCACTTGTCATCAAGATCACAAACAAGGATCACTGCCGCTAAATAATCCTGATACCCGGCGAAAGTCCTTCCGTACCCCTTCAGGAGCTTGGGCAGGTTTTCCAGTAATATGCGTTTACTAGCGTTATCCGAATCACGCATATTTCTTGGTATCCTGCCTATGCCTTTGTAGGAAGTCACTTTGAAGGTGTGAGAATCGCCGATAATTTTTGGAACAAGAATATCGAGTGCCTTTTTACCAGAAAGATCTTCAACGAGTATCTCGAAATGCATCGGTTCACCTCGCATCCAGATAGTCGCTGTACCATAGGCCACCTAAAGGCAGACCCTCATTAACCAGATTTTTCACAATCTCGATATCGCTGACGCGTTTGATATTGGAAAAACCGTCCTCTCCTTTTTCCAGAATCCAGACTTCCTCCGGAGATAACGCGTCAACGAAATAGGGCTGATGGGTCGTTATAAATATTTGAGAGCTCCCTTTTTGTCCGGTAGCGTGGCTGCGGAATTCCTCGGCGAGCGATTCCATCAGCTTATGATAAAGTCCGTTCTCCGGCTCTTCGATGCATAGGAATGGTGGCGGCACCGGATCTTCCAATAGCAGAAGGTAAGCGAAGATTTTGAGGGTTCCATCGGACATCTGTTGTGAATAGAAGGGGTCTTTGAAGCCTTTGTCATTGAATCGTAGCAAGAGGCGTCCATCGGCTGTTTTGTCAGTGTCAATTTTCTGAATGCCTGGAATCTTGGCGGCTATGCGGTCAAGAATCACTTGAAATTTTTTCGGATGTTCACGCTCCAAGAACTGAACAACATTGCCAAGATTGTCCCCATGAATATTAAGATGTTTTTGAGGCCCGGCAAGCGGCAGGCTGCGAGCTGCGTCCGGCGCGAAATAACTCAGATACCACCCTTCAATAAAGCGTCGGAATGCCGCTATTCTGGGGTGCTGTTTGAGCGACCCGAGGGTCGCAATGCCAAGTTTGCGTGTATCTTCCAGTTCTACGATTTCCGTCTCGCGACTTTCCTCTTTTTCTGTATCCTCGACTGACTTAATCAGCTCCATGATGTCAATCTGCCTTTTGGCCTCGTCGATTTTTCGACCTTCCTGCTCCCCCTTCCAAGCGACTCCTTTTCCATTGTTCAAAACAAGAAAAGAAAATGGCCAGCCGTGTTTCTGACCTTTTCTCCGCTGCCTTAACCTCTCTTTTTGCACGTAAGGGCGACCCTTTGTATCTTCACTTACAGCCAGCTCATAAGTGATTGGTCGGGCATTGCTCTCTTCCTTGTAGTAAACTTCGAATTCTATCGGCCCCTGCTGTCCTTGTGATCTGACCCGCTGGAAACCACCTCGGCCGCGCAGATCACAGGCTTCTTCCACCCCTGATTTTAAACAGTCGGCCAGGAAGCCAAAAGCGTCGAACAACGAGCTTTTTCCAACCCCATTTTTCCCTATGACGGCGGCCATGGGGGTTAATGGCTCCGCTTGTTGCAGATTCCACAACTTACCGAGCGTAATATCGCGTAAGACGCGAAAGTTCCTGATCCGAATTCCTTCTATGCGAGCCATGCCAACTTCCAATTTTTAACTTTAAACTTATTTTTATCTTTGTTCATCTTTGGATCACTCCCCCCCTGATCGAGTTAACGCTTGATCATACCACATCAAGAGTTTCGGGTCTTCCTGGAGGATGGCCTCGGGAATTTTCCTTGCGACAGCGATGATGATAGCGTAATCGCGCTCCTGCCAAGCCTTCTTGAATCCTGCGCGGATGGCCTCGAGGCGGAAGACCTTCAACCTCCGCTGGCTGGAAGCCAGCGCCACATATTCCTGAAACTCCGTGAGTAGGGAGCGCTCGCGCAGCTTTTCCAGGTCGCCGGCTTTGTTCGGGTCGGGCACGTACCAGCGGTCCTTGCCCTTGGCGCGCAGGCTTTCGTTGTCTTTCGGCAGGTTGCGAAGCTCCTTGAAATTCGTAGAGAGGTAGCTGTGTATCTGGTTCGGCACTTCGCCCTTGCCGTCGTAGCGCAGGAAGTTTTGCTCCAGTAGTTCCGACAGTTCCAGCGGCTTTTCGTGTTTTTGCCAGCCGCCAAGTTCCTTAATGAATACCGGATGGATGTCCTGGAAAGTTTGCGGTTTCCCTTTGAGAAATTGACGAAGCCACGCGATAGCGGAAGATTCGTCGTGTACAAAGAGCGACATTTGCTCGATACCCCCGGCGGCCATCTTTTTTTTATCATATTCAGCCACTTGGTCGGGGAGAAAATACATGCCGTCACGATACGAGAATCGCTGGGATAATCCTTCCTGGAATTCCGCGCTGTTCAGCGGCACCGGATAGCCTTTGCGAACATAGTAGGCCACCATCTGGTCATAAAGGATGCGCGGATCGCGTTCTGCGACGGCCAGTAGAGCCGGCATCCTGCCGGCTTTTCCCTGGTTATTGATATCAGCCGGCGGGTTATTTATATCAGTCGGTAGGTTATTTATATCAGCCGGCTGGAAGCCGGCTCTACGTTTGACGACCGGTAAATAGTTGAGGTGGGTGCGAACAAAATCCCAGACACCTTCTGTGGCACCTGCTGTGGCGCCGGCATCCTGCCGGCGGCATAATTCTTCAAACCGTTCTTCAAATCCGCCGTTCGGCTTGTACGCGGAAATGACCAGATCCTGTTTAACGGCAGTAGGGGTTGTGACAGCTTTGAAACTGCCTTGCTGTTTATCCAGCGCCGACACATTCGCCACGATGAAGCCCGCATCCGTGATTGCAGTTTGGATGCTGTTCCAGACAGACGCCTGGGTATTCGAAAATTCCACCGTCATCCAGCGTCCGGGTTTAAGTACGCGATACGCTTCTCTGAAACAAGCGGTCATCAAACGGCGGTACTCGTTGGGTCCTTTTTTCTGAACCGTGTTTTCGATAGCTTCTGATTTGTTATTCGTCCAGACTTTGAGCCAGGATTCCCAAATTGAACTGAGCTCCGAATAGTTGATATTTGAACCAAAGGGAGGATCAAGAAAGAGGTAATCGAATTGAGCGTCAAAGGTGGCATCTGCGGAGCATGTTGAAACCAAAGCATTTGTGGTGACATCTTTAAAAGCGGTACAAAGACGTTTTGTCTTGTTGCTGTACGCCACAAAAACGTCGGCTTCGGATATTTGCGAACCTATGTACAGCGTTCCATTAAGAGGATTGTAGGGGAAAGATATCTCTGGACGATACCGATTCAACTTGCTCAAATTGATAAGCTGAGAGTTGAACCAAAGCACAAGGATATGACTACTACATCTACGTCTAATGGCTGACAGAATGTAGAGGTTGCGTTTCGTATAAAAATGGTGAACATGCGTGATGCCGTGAGATACTTTTGGTTGTCGTGTATTGAACCCATCAGGCAACTCGACAGTGGGATACCAGTACGGAATTTCCGTCCGCTCGATTTTTTCGATCAGCGTCAAGTCAAAATGATCCGGTTTCTTTTCGTACCTTTTAAGCCTGCTGGAAGCGGGCTCTACCCCGCTGGAAGCAGGCCCCACTGTATAGTTGATGAGAACTGGCACTTGCTTCGCCTGGCGGATGGTTTGTTTGAGAGCGGTGTCGTACTTATTGAGCCAAGCCCGTTCCATCCGGCGCTTAGTGAGCATCGCGCCGCAATGGGGGCAGGGAAACTCATCGAGTACCTTGCCGGCTTCCTTATCCACCGCAGCTTCCCAGAAAATGACCTCGCGTGTACAGTCTGGGCACACAAACACATCCGACCAGACGGTATAGTTGATCTTTCCCAGTAGAGCCGGCTTCCAGCCGGCTGTTATCAATTCGCCGGCCACATATCTCCAATCATAGGCTTCCGCATTGTTCACTAAACGCGCTTTAATCGGATTATGGTTAAGGTAAGCCAGTTCATTGCCGAGTTCATAAGCGTCTCGTATCACTCGGTCATAACTCTCTGTCTGCCAAACAGGGGTTCCTGTCTTCTCTTCCGATTTGTTTATTTCATTCGCGCTGAAACTTTTTACGCTATGCAATACCTCTGAAAGATCCCAATACTGTTCATCCTGTTTAAGAAGCGGTTTAGCAATGATATGGACGTGATCCGGCATAACGACAGCCGAGAATAATTTCCAACGCTGATCGTCCCAATGACACAGAGAGTTTAAAGCGATACGGCGGGCTTCCGGGGAGAGTACGCGAAACTCATGCGTCCGAAAGGTTATAAAATAAGTCGCGCCCGGAACCTGAATGTGAGGCAGATTGTCTTTTCGATACGTTCCCTTTTCGGTTTTGAAAGGATCGCAGGGAGTGAACTCCAATGCGGAGATCAGCCTGCTGGAAGCAGGCTCCACATGTAAAGTTTCATACATCCAGCCACATTCATCTTCTACTTCTTTAAGGATACGCTTTGCTTCCCGCTCAAAGGCTTGCACGTCCACAGGCGTGTTGTAGTTATAAGCGATGAAGGTGGCCGCAGGGGATAAATCGTTCAAAACAGCCCGGCGGGCTCCCAGTTTGGAAAATGACTTCCAGATGTTTTTCCCGTTTTCATCCGTTTCCTGCTGCGATACCGTACCGTCGTTTTCCACTTTGTAACCCAAAGACTCGACCACCGTCTTGTCGCCGCACATCTGAGCCGCCACACCCGTCATGCCCGTCCCGCAGAATCCGTCGAAAACGATATCCCCCGGCTCTGTGTAGTGTAGGATGTACCGCATGATGGCCTTGTGCGGTACCTTGGTGTGGTAGGAGTGGGCGTTGTATATCGGATCGTTCTTGCCCTCGCTCACATCCGCGGCGAACGGTTCGCGATGATAGGGCGTAGAAACATCCAGCCTGCTGGAAGCACTCAGCCTGCTTGAAGCAGGCTCTACTATCCATTCGGCGAGGAACGGGTTCGGACAGGCGGTGTAGTACGGCGGATCGGACAACGCCAGAATATCTTCATCTTCACCGATAGGGAATCCCTCGATCTTGCGGAAATCGGGGTCCTTCAGCTTCTCGCGCAGGATGCCCAGGAAATGCTTCCGCCGCTCCTCGTCATTCGGAAACGTGAGCCCTAAGCAGGTCACGGGTCCCGTGTCGCGGGTTATTGGTATTTCCGCATCAAACATCGCCTTCTGATTATGTGGTTGAATACGTTTCGCCATTACTAAACACCTCTTCGGGTTTTTCCGTTTTTTTCTTGCGATTCGTCGCACGCCGACCCGCTACCCCTGATACAGTTGGTCATTCATCCTCCAATCAAATTCGTTTTTCGCTGTCCATAACTTACGCAGTGGCCTGGTCACTTCCGGCCTGGAATAGCCATTGGTAATCCTGTAAACGCCATCATCACTTCGCTTCCCGGACCTGTTCTTCAATAAACCGTTGCATCTCTTCCTTCTTAGGAAGTTCAAGCTGGTACTTGGATACGAATAGGCCATTGTCCATGCCGGCCAGGGCATATTCCACCAGCGTTTGGTCGCGCCGGGTGCAGAGCAGGATGCCGATAGGCGGATTGTCCCCCTCGGACATCATGTTTTTTTTGTACCAGCTCACATAGGTGTTGAGCTGACCGATATTTTCATGGCTGAACTGTTCGAGTTTTAGCTCTACCAGGACATGGCACTTGAGTATGCGATGATAAAAAACAAGATCCACGAAGTTGTGCGTATCTCCAATCAGAATCCGCTTCTGGCGGGCTTCGAAACAGAACCCATGGCCCAGCTCCAGCAGAAAGTCATGAAGTTTATCCAGGAGTTGATCCTCCAGATGGGACTCGCTCATGACTTCCCTGGTTTTCAGCCCAAGGAATTCGAAAATGTATGGATCGCGTATCGCCAATAGCGGTTCATAGGTTTCAGCACCCTGCTGGGCCAGGGCTGCCAGCCTTTTTTTGTCCTTGGATAACCCGGATCGCTCATAATAGAGGCTGTCTATTTGCCGTTTCAGTTCCCGGACCGACCAGTTGCCCCGAATGCACTCGATTTCATAGAAAAGACGCTTCAGGTCGTCATCAAGGTCGACGATCAATTCCAGGTGACTGTAGGAAAGCCGTTGGATGATTTTATCGGGCTGAATCCGTAATTGTGGGGTCGCTGTCCCCACTTTTTCAAGGGCATTTACTCCTGCGGGTAGCATCTTTTTCAATTGTGCGGACAGTGTCCCCACAATTTCAGGGTAAAGGCGATAGAAACGGAGATAACGATAAAGTTGGCGCCGGTTGCAGTTGCTGACATTTAATTCGGTCAGGCGGTTTGCAAGCTCGGTAAAAAGACGATCTCCATAATTGGCACGGTCGAATCCATTCAACTCATACTCCGCAATATAGCAACCAAAAAGCCAGTTCCGGAGGGTCAGGCTAATATTCACCGCCTTTCCGGCCTGCGCCGCCATTTCTTCATGCGCCTGCCGGATAACCCCAACCAGCTTTTCAAAATCCCATTCGCGTCGATCGATGTTCATCCGCTCTTCCTACTCCAACACGATCCTGACTTTTCCAGGTTCTTTGCCTTTAATCAGTTCCTCCAGGTATTCCTCGAAGCGTTTCCGTATTTCCGCTGGGGTGGACGGTAAGCCGCCTGAAAACAAAGCTTCGCGCAGTTCCACGATTTTTACTGAGACTTTGGTGAGCCCGGAGAGCGCTTCGCACAAGGCGTTGATGAAATCATGCTCAAGGGTTTCAGGTAGGTTCCGCTTTTTGATAAAGCGTTCCACCAGATCGCGAGATTCGGGTTTGAGAAGACTCAGATTGTCCTTGGCGGTCGGGTCTTCGAGGTTGGCAAGCAGCGTCTGGGTCCAGTTATCGACCAGCTCGTCGAGCTCGTCGTCCAGAGCGTCGAGCATCGTCGCCACGGGAGCCGCGGGCGTTTCCGCGTTTGGCCTGAAGTCGCAATGCGGGCAGACCGGCGATGCCTCTAGTTCCTGCTCAGTGAGCGCAAAGCAGCTCTTCAATCCCGCGAGTCGGTTCTGGAAATCCGATAGGTGCTGTCGTGGCATCAGGTCGATGGTGGAGAGTTGCTGTAGGTGTTTAAGCCGATCGTCGCTTATGAGCTGGGCCTTGCGCTTGTCGTCGTTCACACCGAGACGCGCTTTGGCGTGCATGGAGAGGTAGACCAGTATGTAAGCATTCTTGAGGTCACCGAGCCTGCGCTGCGTCTGCTGGCGGAAGGTGGTTTCGTTCCGTTTTTTCGGATCTCTGATCCGGGTGAGGATTTCCTCCCGCGCCGTTTTCATTTTTTCGATCCATTCGTGGCTAGTGGGTAGGACTGCCTCGGCGGTGGAAAGATACGAGGCCGTGGATCCGAGGTCGACTACCAGTTCTTCGAGCGATTCTATCTCTTTAAGAAAACTCAGACCGGTCTTCTGAGCGGTTACTTCTGAAGCCTCGTAATGGAAGTTCTTGAACTTGCCGGTCGTGGTGTAGGCTTGCAGGGATTCGAGGAAGGCTTTGGTTTCATCCAGTTTCGTGCGAAGCATCTTGACTTCATCCTCTGCCAGCAAGCTGCAACCCCAGTAGAACAACCCGGACTGCATGCTATGCTGGGCCAGAACCAGCCGCTCGACGACGTGGACGAGGGCCTTCTGCAGCTCCTGAACCGGTTCGTCTTTTCCCTGGGTGACCAGTTGGGCCATCCCCGGCGTGAGTCCGAGCAGTTCGAAGAGCGCCTTGAGCGCAGGGAGGTTCCAGTCCTTGGGTTGCTCAATGTGCTTGAACTGGACCAGTTCGTCGATGTTAGTTCCGGCCAGTTGCGCCAGACCTGTGGCGTCGAACTTCTTGCCCGGGATAGAGAGAACCACCTCCCCGACGTAGACGAGCGCGGCCAGCACGACCATGGCCCATTCGGGTTCGAGGCGGAGCGATTGCGTCGCGAGGTACTCCACGTCGAGGACGTCCTGGATTAGCTCGGAGCGGTTGACCACCTGGCCGTGGCCCTTTTTCTTGGTGACGCCGAGAATGTGCTTGGCGTATTTCGACCGATAAGGATCGAGCCGATCACCGTCGAGAAGTTCCAGGGCATCCAGCACCGCAGCGGCCTGTTTGGTGCGGTTCTGACCGGCGATGGCACGCAGGGCATCCTGCGCGGCCTGGGCTCGGTTCGCGCCGGTGATGAGTACCGAAAAGCATGGGTATCCAGGCGCGATATCCTGAAAATGAGAACTCAGACAAACGCCCGCGGTGGTATTCACCATGTCGCGGAAGTTGATCGCGGCTCCGGCATCTTGCCTGAGAATCAACCGGCTGGAAGCTGGTTCCGCTTTCTTGCCCTTAACCCATTCGGCCAAGGACTTGGCGCGCCCCTGGTAGGTGACCTCGAAGGCCGTGGTCATGTTCTTCTGGAGCCACTGTACGAGGTCGCGCAGGAAGTCCGATGCCTTAGATTCGTAGGTGGACTTGGCGTGGCCCGAAGCGGTGGAGGCAAGGTCCAGGGCTGCGGCGTAGCTTCGAAGCGCCGTGCGGAATTCCTCGTCCGTGTTCGTCAGGCGCAGGAAGAGCTCCTCGGGTTTCTTCTCGTCCTTGAAATGCGGCGCGTCAAAGGGCTGGATGAAATAGAGATAGAAGTCCCGCGGCGGCACCGCTGTGGAGCGTTCGTTGGGCGCACCGAAGAAAAGGTATCCCAGTCGCGCGGCTTTTCGCTCCAGCCATTCGAGCTCGTGCTGCCAGATCTTGTAGCCCGTCACATAGGTCTGGTCGGTGCACTCCATGACCCGCCGGAGCGCCTCGTAATAGTAACGGTCGAGCTGCGAGGAATCGAGGCTCTCGGCCCGCTTCTCGATCAGCGCGTCGAAATCGTCGGTCTTCTTTAGGTCCAGGTAATACTGGCGGTTGTCCGGGTTGGATGAAATGAACTGACCGCTTACCGTTTTGTGGATTTCCCGCAGGACGGTTTCCACCTGGGAGAGCAGGTCGTCGGCCGGTTCGCCGCCAAGGTCCTCGATACCAGGCTGGAAAAGGCACAACCCGTCGCGCAGTTCCTCCGCCGTCGCGCCCATGGCGGCATAGATGTCGCCAGTCGTGAGCCGGTGGACGGACAACGCGTGAATGAGCTGTATCGCCATGGGCTTGTAGACTGGGCGGGTGAAGGCTTGCTGGATGCGCGACTCGAGCACTATACTGCAATCGATGACCGCCTTGATATCCGGAACCGCGCGAAAGGACGGGTTCTCCCGCAGGGTGGCCCAATAGCCGTCATAAGCGATGACACCAGGCCGATCCTCCGGGACCTTCTGGTCGATGAGTTTCTTCATGGCCAGGGACAGAGTCTTGAGTACCTCACGTTTTTCCACCGCGGTGACCCGCTCGAAGGTGTCGATGTAGTCGGGGTGAACAGGGAAGAGCCGCACGAACTCGTCCATGCGCTCGTTCATACGCCCGTAGAATTTGGCGAAAGGTGTGAGGTACTCTCTAATTTTTACCTGCTGGTCAGCGGTCTTCTTGAGCAGACGCTCGGCCACCACGAACTTGACGTCCTTTCGGGCGATAAGGATTTGCTCGAAGCGGTCCTTCACACGTCGGATACTGTCGGCCACAAAGGAGAAACGCGGACTATCAAAAATGGCTTCCTGGACACCGGCGATGAAGCGGAACCGCAGGTCTTTGCAGACCTCGCCGACTTCTCGAAGGAAGTTAAGATCGAGAATAAGCTCCTGATCCTTACGGGCGCGTAGGTAGTCGAGCAGTTCGTCCACCACCAGGAGTAGACCATGATCGGGATACTTCTGGTGGAAGGCGGTCATCATCTCTTCGAAGGAACGCTTGTTGTTGGAAACCTTATCCGCGGCCGGAAAGGTGTAGGACGCGTCCATGGTGGCCAGGTGTTCTTCCAATTCAGCTACGAGGATGTCGCGAAGGGACATCGTAGTCGCGCCTATCTCGGTCCGGATTACCTTGAACCTCCCACTGATCCTGCCCGCTGCGTTAGCCACGCTTTTATCGTTAAGATATTTCGCGAGATCTCCGTTCTCAGCCAGTGCAGAGATAACGGACATGAGATGTGATTTACCGGTGCCATAGTTTCCCACGACCAGCAACCCCTTGTTATCTACCGGCTGGTCGAACTGAAGCTGGGGAAAGACAAGACTAACCAGCTTTTCCGCCATCTCCGAGGAGATCACGTAGGTCTGAACCAACCGTTGGGCAGCGGCAGTCTTGTCGGCGTCACGCAGTTGGATTATCGACACGATCGGTTCGAATTGTATCAGGCTTGCATATTTCATCGCTTCTTGCCTCCTGCTTTTCCGTTCACTATCTTCATTCTAAAGCCTTCGGATTCGCTACCAAAAAATCTCTTATAAAATCCCGTCTGTATTCGGGATGATTCGGTATTGCGTAAACGATGTGATCCCCGTCGACGGAACCGCTCCAAGCCGCTACTACGGTTTTACTCCTTGAGAGTCCTTTCAGAAGCCGAACCGAGTCCTGCTTAAGAGAAATATCAAATAAGATTTCTATGTTATCCAGGAGAACCACTTCGGTCGCGAATGCGCCTACGATCTCAGCGAGAAGATGGGGTAACTGTAACGCCCGCTGGAGCTCGGTAAGATGGAGCATGCGTCGGGAAAGTTCGAGATTGACGTTAATCAAAGGAACGACTAGGCGCTCATGAACATCTTGGAGCGCGGCGGTCTTACCCGCGCCAATCGGCGCTACCAATAGGATAAGTCGGTAGTAAAGCTCGGAGGCTTCCCCGATTCTCAATATGATTTTATCAGCGAGCAACTCCGCCATTAATGATCTCCTCTTTACAAAAAGCCGAAGAATGGTTTATGGGGTTAAGATAAGTAGAAGGCGTAAATCAATATCCGAACGCAGGCTGTCTTTTTCCGCTTAAAAAAACACCCGTTTCTTCTAAGCTTTTGCTCAAAGTCCGATTGTATTGCAACTTCTGTAAGATTTTTTTTAAACTCTATTTAAATATAAGGAATAGTGTTCATTTTCCCCCCCGGGATATTCACGAGGACTTTCCTCCATTATAACACATCCCGCTTTTTTATTGACTTTATTCGCGGTTTTCGTCAAGTGTCGGATTACGATGAACAGTTTTCTTCTAAGAACCGGATTAACATACTTTAAGGCTAACAGTATAACTATAAGAAGAACGATTCAATACTTACTGTACTTAAAAAAAGGTAAACGTATCGGGATGGCTTATAAAACACATTAAATCGAAACTTAGCGATTCGTCGATACTGTAACGGCAAAAGATAAGGTAGGCGCCCCCGGTTCGGACACCGCAACTGCCGGTTCGGGGCAAGCGTTTATTCACGCTTGCTTATTGAGCCGTTTTCTACGGCGATATAACAATATCGTTCTATATCTCTATACCCGCGTCACTAGATTAATAATCACTTCGGCGCTCGTGAGTCAGAAACCTCGATACACCCTTATTTCGGGCGGCGATCCCTAAGAAGAGGGACTACTTAATCCCTCGTTCTTTCTTTATTGTTTGTCTTCCCAAAACACTTCGCCGTTGATATAGGTCGCCAACACTTTGATTTCGGAGATTTTATCCAATGGGGTTTCGCGCGGGTTCTCGCTCAGAATGATCATGTCCGCGAACTTTCCGACTTCGATACTGCCGACGATGTCTTCCATGAAGAGTTGATAAGCCGCGTTGATCGTATAACCCCGAATGGCTTCGTCGATGGTAATCCGTTCTTCCGGTCCTAAAACGCTACCGCCCACGGTTTGACGGGTGGTTACGGTCTGGAGGGTTTCTAACTGTTTGTTTGGGGACGTGGGGCCGTCGAAATGGAAAGTGTAACTGACGCCATATTTGATCGCCGAGTTGACCGGACACCAGCGCTGCCCGCGTTCGTCGCCGACGAGTTCCGGAATCACATCGCCCCAGTACCGGACATGCGCCATTAAAAAACTCACCGGTACGCCCAACCGGTGAGCGCGTTCGAATTGGTCGTCGCGCATCATCGGCACGTGTTCCAAACGAATGCGATGGTCTTTCACCGGATACCGTTCCAATCCTTTTTCTATCGCGTCTAAAGCTCTGTCGATGGCGCCGTCTCCTTCGGCGTGGATACAAGCGGACAGCCCCACGCGCAGGACGTCGTCGATAAACTGCTGCAATTCCGCGACGCTCACGTAGGGCTCCTGGTAGTAACCGGCAGGGGTGTCCATGATGTACAGCGTCGTATCGTTCACCAGATACGGTTCGGTCATTGTGATCGTACCGGTCCAGGGGCTGCCATCGACGAACAGCTTGCCTCCGGTTAAGGCGATCATGTCGTCGTCTTTGGAGGTGTCAAAATTGGTAAAATTAATCGCATATCCCCGGATACGCAAGGTTTTATGAAGAATAGCCGTGAGACGATACATAGCCAAAATGTCTTTTTCGAGCACGTTGTCGCTGATCGTCGTCACACCGTCCTTTGCGTTTACCAACCATCCTTGATACAGCGCCTCCGCGAACCGCTGCGGTGTCCCCAGACTGCTCATCAGGTAAGGCAGAATGACCATCCCGACCGCGCCGCCCTGATCGACACGACCTTGCAATTCTCCGTCCGCATCATGCACGAAAGTACCTGCCATGGCCCCGGAAGGATCGGGGGTGTATTTGTCGATCCCGGCGGCTTCAAAGGCTAGGGTGTTCGCGAACCCGACATGAACGCTGTTTCCCCAGATAAAAACCGGGTTGTTTGGCGCGAGCGCGTCCAGCTCCTTTCGTGTGGGGTTTTTCGCTCCCTTCTGGAGAAGCGGATCCCACCCGAAGAAGACAAGGTATTCTCCAGGTTTCGCCTTCGCGATCGTATCTTTGATGATATTCATAACCTCTTCCCCGTCGGTATACCCGACCGCCGGCCGAATATCAATCGTTGCATTCTCCACCACCATCTTCAGGAAAGGGTGCGAATGTACCTCGACGAACCCGGGCATCAGGGTCTTTCCTTTGAGATTCACGATTTCCGCGTCCGGCGTAAGAAAGCGGACGATCTCTTCATTCGAACCCACCGCGATGATCCGAGGGCCTTTGATGGCGACGGCTTGCGCGACGGTCATATGTTCGTCAACGGTTAAAACCGTTCCATTCAAGAAAAGCGTTACCTTTTCATCGGTAGCGCCGCAAAACGCGATGACGCCCATCGATACCAACATCATCCAGAATAGCAGTTTTCTCATCTTCTTTCCTCCAATCGGCTTAACTTAGCCTAATCTGATTCGTTATCGATCGTACGATATAAACCCCGGGAAACATTGACGCTTGCTTCGAATTATTCTATCACACTTTGAAAAAAGGCCGCCATCGTCCGCTCCGATTCAGGTGACATCGGACAAGTTCAAACAGAAGGCGTGTGGTAGAATACGATTTGGTTCGATCATTCGATGATAAAAGATTCTCATTGACGTAATTCGAGAAAACGCCTTAGGAGGGTGACGAAACGCAAAAGGAACCGGATTACAAAGAGGAAATGTTCCAGCGGTACGTTTTTGCTTGGATCCATAAAGATGAGGGCGCGTTCTATGATCTTTTTGAAGACGACGTCACCTACAGCGAATGTTACGGTCCGGAATATCGTGGGTTATCTCAGGTCCATCAATGGTTCACCGAATGGAACGAACGCGGGACAGTTCTCCAATGGGACATCAAACGCTTCCTTCATGAAGGAAACGACACGGTCGTGGAATGGTTCTTTAAATGCCTCTATACTGGCAAGGTGGAAGCCTTTGACGGTGTTTCCTGGATCACCTTTCGACCGCACGGGAAAATTATCCAAGTAAAAGAGTTTCAATCGAAATCCGAACACCATCATCCCTGCGATGTTCATACTATCGATGAACAGCCAACAATCCATTCTCCGAAAAAAAGGAGCGTCCAATGAAAGCCTTATATATCAGAAAATATGGATCCCTCGAATCGCTTAAATTAGAAGAAGTAGCAACCCCTTCTTTGAACGAGGATACGGTTCTCGTACGCGTTCGGGCAGCGGGCGTTAACTTCAGCAATGTCGCCATCGCCACTGGAAAACCGTTTATCGCTCGTTTCATGGGGCTCGGCTTCCCCGGGCCGAAGTTTCCGATTCCTGGAAGCGAAATCGCGGGGCAGATTGAAGCGGTCGGTAAAAATATCAAACGATTCAAGATCGGAGACGAGGTTTATGGCGATTTGTCCGATTTCGGAAGAGGGGGATTCGCCGAATATGTTGCCGTATCTGAAAAGGCTTTGGAACTGAAACCTTCAAACCTTTCGTTCGCGGAAGCCGCAGCCGTCCCGGAAACAGCGCTCGTCGCCCTTCAAGCCATACGGGATAAAGGGAAGATCAAACCCGGGCAAAAAGCTCTGATTATCGGCGCGTCAGGAGGAATCGGGACGTACGCGGTTCAGATCTCGAAGGTGTTCGGAGCCGAAGTCACCGGCGTATGCGGTCCGAAAAACAAGGAACTGGTACGTTCTATTGGGGCGGATGACGTCATCGATTATACGGCGGAAGACTTTTCCCGCGTTAATAAGACCTTCGATCTGATCATCGCAACGGCCGGAAAATACTCGATTGATGCGATAAGACGGGCGTTAAGTCCAACAGGCGCTTACGTCGCGACCGGGGGAGCAATGTCCCAAATCATGGGGGCTACTCTCCTGGGCCCTCTCTTATCCAGAAAGCATGGGAAGCGCTTCGGAAGCCTTTTGGTAAAAACGAACGAAGGTCTCGCGTTTATGAAAGAACTGATCGAAACGGGTAAAGTCAAACCCGTAATTGACCGGTGTTATCCTTTTTCCGAAATCGGAGAGGCTTTCAAATACTACGCTTCCGGTCACGTAAAAGGAAAAGTGGTCGTGGAAATTTCTTGATGGAAGGACCTGAGTGCGGCGCCCCGTACAAATACCCGCATATTTTCGACCACGGGCTATCCGTACTTAAAACCGAATTCGGGTTTGAAGGGGAAGGTGGTTAAGGATGGCTAAGTAGTCTCACATTCCACCGCATAGCCGGGTATTCACAGTACCGCTATGATGGCAGTGTTGTGTTCGCCTTCGCCAGATTTGTTGACTATGAGGGCGCGGCATCCCCATTTCTTTCTGTATTCCTGGTTCGTCAGGGCTATTTAACTTTGCGGAACGTTTTCCAAGTATTTCGCCCCCTCGACCTCTTTATGGTACTCAACTTAGCGCATCATCTGGGGTAGATCGAATAGCGGAAGCTGTTTAGCGAATTCAGAGACTTCTTTTTCCACGGACTTACGTTCAAGCAAAGATGGACTGGAAGGCCGAAAACAGTAGAAGAAGGTTCATTACGAGTTTGGGAGGCTGGAAATGAAAATAATAAACCGTACGGTTGTTTTTTCTATCCTTTTTTACTCCCTGTTGTTGTTCTCGGTTTCCTGCAGCAACACAGGTCCTTTCGGAGATTATGAGAGAGTAGTTTTTGTTCAAAACCCGGATGGGGTCGTTTGCCTGACGAAAGCTCAGATGTTGGGAATCGTCCTGGAATTCGACGTTATCGGGGGAGCCAAAGAGATCGCCTTTCCTTCGGAGCTGTTAAGAATCGAACGAAGATCGCCTTCAGGGGTGAGCCTTTCTATTACAGAGAGACAAAAACCGCTTTCTTCGGGCTTAGTACTGTTTTTCCTTCCGAATGTAACCCTTGAACAGGTGTCGATCCGCTCGATTCAAACCGTAGTCTCTATTCCCCTTCTTGATGAAAAGGCGAAAACGCCGAGGAACGGAAGCCCGGTTTTATTAGGAGATTTCAATCAAGATGATACGGTATCTTTGTTGGATTTCGTAGAGTTTGCCAATCATTATGGCGCTTCTCGGAGCGCCGGATATTCCGAGGTCTATGATATTGCACCCGCGGAAGACCGGTATGGGGGGGAATGGGCAGGAATCTATGATTACGCCGTCCCGGACGGTTTCATTAACCTCTTCGATTTTGTCGTATTCGGCGCGAACTACGGAAAACAGGATCCGGAAGAAATTCACATACCTTTGGCTCCGGAAAACCAAACGCCCTTGAACGGCACTTCGGGCGTTTCGCTAACGCCGGTTTTATCCTGGAAACCCTCAAGCGGCGCCGCTTCCTATGATTTGTATCTTGGACAGAATGAGAACCCTGTTCTTTATGCGGGGGGGATACAATCGACGGCGTATTCTCCCGTTAACGCATTAGCGAGCGGTAAAACGTATTATTGGTACGTCAAAGCGAAAAACGCTGCAGGGAACTCTCCAAAATCTGATACATGGTGGTTTTCAACGCAGAATCCTTCGCTTTCTTACGCCTTGGTGTATAACGGTCCGGTTGCTGCGGAGGATTGCCCCGAAGCAGCAGCGGCCATTGCCCAGTTAGCGGGGCTCCCGATAAAATACATTTCCGACCTTTCGAAATTACCCGATTGGTTACCCAACGCGGCTGTTTTCATTATCGGAGGAACGGAAGAGGACTTAAACCCGTTGATAGAGGCGTTTACTCCCGCGGTCGATCAAGCTTTCAAAGGGTGGCTTCATAGTGGAGGAAGGTTTTGGGGTATTTGCGGGGGTGGTTTTTTAGCGTCGACAGGTTGGTGGGAGAGAAGCGGGTTTGTCAAGATGCTGGGAATCATACCTGCAGAATCTGATGATTTTCTATCTCATTCGCGTCCAAGAATCCTCCCGATCCAGTGGTTGGGAATCACACGACCTATGTACTTTCAAGGGGGACCGAAATTTATCCTAAAAAACACTTCCGAACAAGTCGAAATCATTGCGAGATACTCCGATGGGCAGATTGCGGCGTTGTTAGCGACTTATGGAAACGGTAAAGTAGCCGTTTGCGGGCCTCATCCGGAAGCACGAAAATCGTGGAGCTACGAAACCCCGAATCCGAGCGAATGGGTTTCCTCCGCGGATCTTGCCGTAGCCTTGTTGCAGGAGCTCCTTTCTGATCATCCGGTGGGTTCGACTTCTTCAGTCGGACCGGTGATAAAGGACGATTAACTTGACAAGTCCCCTTCTTAAGCACAGTTCGTTAGTGAAGGCTTTTCGCAGATAAACGGCATCATAACGGTAAGCGAGCGGTTCGTAAAACCTACCCATTTCTTTCGGCGCGGCGGTGGTTAAGCCTCGGTCGCTTCGCGCAAGGTACCGATCCGCGGTTTTCATAGAATAGAAAGTCATTCGTCTTCGGTGCGCTCGAATGCGCTTACCCCAAACGGATCGTTGAAAAAAACGGTTCGTGTTATTCTTCTCCCTCCTTGCCCATCCGCGGTTTTTTATGAGTTCTTTTACGGGTTCTCTACGGGATTTGTTATAATTGGCAAACGTACGGTTTGATCTTCCCGTTCCGTAGGGATATCGAGCGCATCGATTGCGGGGGGAACGCTCCTGTTGCCGAATCGCTTTTATGTGTCTTTATGCCGGTCTTTTGGAAGCTTTGACGGCATTTCCTGGATCAGACTTGGATCTCACGGGAAAATGATACAAGTAAAAGAGTTTCCATCGAAATCCGAGTATGCGTTCCCTTTTGAAACGAAGGAATAAAACGATTCGTCTTCGAGCGTAACGTCTCCCGAATTTACGTCGTGAAACGCGCGTTTTTATCACTCAAGAGAAAAAGGAGTGTCAGATGATGAAACCAAAGAAGCTCAAACCGGGCGATACAATCGCCGTTCTCTCGCCATCTTCCGGAGTACCGTATCAATACCCGCACGTATTCGACCACGGGCTATCCATCCTGAAAACCGAATTCGGATTTCACATCAAGGAATACCCGACGACGCGGATGCCTCCGAAAGCGCTCTATGAAAACCCGCGGATGCGCGCGGACGATATGATCAGGGCGTTCCTCGACCCGGAGGTGAAAGGCATCATCTGTTCCATCGGCGGGGACGATTCCGTTCGAATACTCGAATATTTAGACACGGAAGCGATCCTAAAGCATCCCAAACTCCTCATGGGGTACTCGGACAGCACGACCTTTCTTGCTTATCTGAACCTTTTGGGATTGGTAACCTATTACGGGCCGTCCGTTATGGCCGGTTTTTCTTACTTGAAATGTTTCCCGGAAGCTCTGAAGGAATACAGGAGCGTGTTTTTCGAAAGCGCCCTTTATGAAATCAAACCCTACACGGTTTGGGCAGATGCCTATCAGCGATGGGAAAACCCCGAGAATACCGGAAAGGTCGTCAAAATGAGAGGGGACCACCTGCCACACGTTTGGATCAACAAAGGCGTGAAAACCACCGGCTGTCTGTGGGGGGGATGTCTGGAGGTCCTGGATATGATCAACGGCACCTTCGCATGGCCAGAAACGGAGTTTTGGCAGGATCGGATCCTAATGATCGAAACATCCGAAGATAAACCCAGCCCAAGGCAGGTGGGGTATCGGTTGCGTAATTATGGCGCGCAGGGTATCCTTTCATCCATTAAAGGACTCCTTATAGGAAAACCCAAAGACTATACCGATGAAGAGATGCTGGAGCTTTATGAAGAGGTGAGAAGGGTCGTCGTCGGTGAATGCCGATGCGATGCCTTGAATATCGTTGCCAATATCGGATTCGGCCATACCGATCCCCACCATATCCTGCCGATGGGTATACCCCTGACGATCGATCCGGAGAAAGAAACCCTCATCTTTACCGAAGAAATGTTTTCTTCGTAAAGGGGGAGCGTCCATGAAACAATACGCGGTGATCTCCGACATCCATGGGAATGTCACGGCCTTGAAGGCCGTGCTTCAGGATATCCGGCAACGGGGAATCGACGAAATCATCTGTTTGGGGGATCTCGTCGGCAAAGGCCCCAATTCTGCCGAAGCCGTTGATAGGTGTCGCGAATCCTGTTCCGTAATCATCCGGGGAAACTGGGATGATAACATCGTTGACGAAGATATTCAATTGGAAGAAATCCTTTGGCACCGATCGCAGTTGGGCGAAACACGATTGGGGTTTATCAAATCACTACCGTTTCTCTACGATTTTTATATCGGTGAAACGCCGATCCGGTTGTTCCACGCCTCTCAACTCGGAAACCGAACCCGCGTCTATATGAACGATCCTTACGAAACTCATCTCGCGATGTTCGAAAGTACAGGATTCACCGGTAACCATTTCGTGCCGAAGATGGTTGGTTACGGGGATATCCACAGCGTGTTCATGAAAAATATGAGAGGAAAACTGCTGTTCAACGTGGGAAGCGTGGGTAATCCTTTGGACGTGAATCAATCATCCTATGTGATCTTACGCGAGAATCCTTCTCGCAATCCCCGGGATTTCCTCGAGCTTTGTTTTGTCCGCGTCGCCTATGATATCGAAGCAGAACTGCGGATCGCCCAAGATATGGGGATGCCTGCTTTCGATGAATACCGGCAGGAGTTGCGTACTGCCCGGTATCGGGGACGGTAAGACCAATGCGGATATCATAAGAACGCGTATAGACTGGATTCTCTGTCGACGCATAACGAGGAACGGGGGACAATACCAAGGTGGTTAGCGACTTATCGCTTCTCGGGGGTTCGCTTGCACGGGCGCGTTTTTCCGGAGTTTCGAGCTTTTGGTGCGCTGTAATACACCATGGTTGGTTGAGGGAGGATGGATACGCCCGGATACCTTTTGCCTCACGATCGATCGGCTGGTTCACCATAGCCATCCGCTCCGGAAAAACGCCTTGCCCCGAAGCTATTCTAAGGTGGTATCCGTCGATTTTCCGGTGTTGAAAAGGCTTTCGCCTTCTTTCGGTATGTTAACCCGTTTCGCGGCTGTTCGGAAACAGACCCATTGGCCTCTCTTGCAAGCCGCGAGTCTGTCATGTCTCTTCTTTATGATTACGGCCTTGATTGCGGTTGTTTGGAAGAAAACGTAATAAAATGAAACCGTTGCGTTGAATAAGGTATATAATTACAGTATACATGCCGGATTTTGTCGCAGCCATCTCGCCGTTTTATTCTTCCGTTTATTGGCGAATAGTCAGGAAGGCCATCGTGGGGAGGAGGTTTGTTTTATGAAAAGAAACATCAAAGCGATCATTCTGGTTAGTGGGTTCATCTGTCTCTCAATCTTGTTTTCTGCGCTGTCCTGTACCGTCACTCCCGGAGGGATTACCATTACGATCAACAACGGTTTCGGCGCCGGTATCGTCGTAGCCGTTTATGCGAACGATGTGAAAATTGCCGATGTAAACAACGGCGACTCCGCTTATTGCAACGTAAGCGCCGGAAGCATCATCAAAATCTATAGTACCACCTATTCCCAATGGTTGCTTTTCATCGACGGATTTACGTGGATTGGTACCTACCAGGTGACGCAACCCGTTTCGTTCTTTGTGAAGTACAATGTCTTTGATTTGTGGTATGTGGAAGTGGATTATTAGCGAGGCATATTTCCCACAGAGCGCGCGAAGCACCGAGTCCGCACGCCGAGAACGGCCAGGCTTCCCTCGAAGTCGTCAACTGAAGCAAGGACCGTGTTTTCTCGAATGATACGATTCCCGTACCTGCGGGAAAGCTGCGGATCCTTGTTCTAACTTCTCTTTAAGGAGCGCCGAACATAGACCCCTGTTTGGGTCATCTTCGTTTGAGTGTCTTAAACCGCTCGTTTATCGGGACGAACGCGCCCCGGAAAAATCATGGAAAGATGAAGAAAGCGACGGATGGGATTCACACGCAACGCATTTCGTTGACGAGCAGCCCTCCGTTTTTTCAGCGCACCGACGATTGGGCAGCGAACGTTTCTTAGGAATCCATCGTTTTTTTGTGGGTCAAACGGCAACGATAACCGTTTATCGAAATGTCACGCGGTGAAACGATTGACTCGGGGAGGGTTTTCTCTTTTATCTTTTCTGCAAACAGGGTGTATTGTGGAGTTCGTCAGCCTCTCTCCCATGATCCAGTTTCTTTGGCGCAGAACCTTTCTTCTATAAAGTGCTCCGTTATGATAGAATCTTCAAGTATTCAGGTGGCGCTATCGTTTGAAAAGACCGACCTACCCGTTCTCTGACCACAGACGCGCCCGATTCTTCGTTCACTTTCCAACCGGCCATAAGAGCGCCTTTTAAGGGAGGGGGCGATCTTGAAAAGGGTTTGTGTTTTCTTGTTCATTCCGCTTACTTGTAGGGTCTGCGCGTTTTTAGGTTCCTGTGTTTCTATGAAACCGATCGTTCGGATTGCCTTGCTGGCTCCCGCGAATCGGGCGAATAACCAATCCCTCGCCGCGACGCTGTCCTGGGAAGCCTATCCCGATCAAGCTGACGCGCTTTCAGCCAGAGGGGTGTTTGTCGAGTATTACCGGGTCTTTCTGGCGATATCCGACCATTTCTACTATGAACCGTTTATCGTCCGTCCGGAACGAACGGGCGGGAATCCTGAAGAACCAAGTGAACCGCTAACCTTCGCCTACTGCAACTGGTTGAGCGGAAAAATGGGATTAAGCCCTGCGTATGATGCCAACGGGAATATGATCACGCCTTCCGCTCAGGTCACAAGAAACGTTTCGATGGTCGCGGGAATACGCTTGCCAACCGAAGCGGAATGGGAATATGCCGCGCGTGGGGGCAACGCGGATATAGTCAGCGGCGTAGAAACCAACAAGTATGTGTACTCCGGTGGGAACAACCTGGGCGAAGTCGCCTGGTACTGTGATAATTCTGGATCAAAGACTCAACCGGTAGGTCAGAAAGCCCCGAACGAGCTCGGTATCTATGATATGACGGGTAATGTCGAAGAATGGTGCTTCGATTGGTTCGCGAATTACATCTACTCCGGTTCCGTGATGAATCCGACGGGCGCGTGACGCGCGGCGGCATATTTTATTGGTGGCTGGATGATTCCAAACTTTGTTTCCGGAGTTTCATGGGCGGGGATCAAAAAAAGCGACGCGATGCGCCGCTTTTTTTGACGTCTTTCTCTTGTTTTCGAAGCCTTATGTCTTCCTTTAGGGTTTCGTTTCGATTATAAACTTAGAAACCTCTTCATTAAGCTGGTTAGAGAGGCTATTCAATTCTTTGGCCGAACGGGATACTTTTCCTGTTCCTTCGGTTTGTTCTATGATATTTCTATTAATCTTCTGTATTTTCGAAGCGATGCCGGTTATGGCTTTGGAAGAACCGTCCATCGCGCTGGCCATTTCCTGAGCGGCGGCTCCCTGTTCTTGGGAAGTAGCGGTGAGATTCGATATCATGGCGTTCAGCTTTTCCGCTCCTGAAGCGATTGCCTGGAACTGCTTTTCGACTTCTTTTCCTCCTTCCTGGACTCCCTTCACCAGTTCAAGCGTATGGGAAGAAGCTTTATCCGCTTTTGACACGCCTTCCGCCACTTGCTTGAGGATACCTCCAATATCGGAAGCGGCGTTTTTACTCTCTTCCGCCAATTTCCGTATCTCCTCCGCAACGACGGCGAAACCTCTTCCCGCTTCTCCGGCTCTGGCGGCTTCTATGGCGGCATTCAGTGCGAGTAGGTTCGTTTGTTCCGAAATCGAAGTGATTTGATCAACGATTTCAACAACTTTATCGGTAAAAGTCGCGACGGAAGCAGAGACTTTAGATGTTTCCTCCGTTTGCTTTCGCGCTTCGTCGATCCGGCTTAGGACCTCTCGGATAACGGCCATCCCTTTCGATATCGAAGTATTGGTTCCTTCGGAGTTTGCGGAAAGCTCTTCCGCCGTTTTGGAAACACTCTGCGCGCTCGCCGCTACTTCTTCCACGCCGGAAGTAACCTGTTCGATGGACGAAGAGGTGTTTTGTATCTCCAAATCAATCTTTCCGACGTCATCAGAGATGTCTTCTAAGGAACGGGACGAACGATCTGATACGATTGTTAAATCTTCCGAGGCAACCTTTATCTCCTTTGAAAACGTCGTTAACTTGCCCATCGAAGCGCAAAGGGCTTGGGATAGCGACTCGAACGAACAAGCCAAACGTCCGATCTCGTCGTTCCTATTCAGAAAGGCTTGGGGTACCTTTTGAGAAAAATCGTTTTCAGCCAATTTTTCCGCGTGAAGCGTGGCAACCACCAATGGTTTGGTAATATTGCGCGCCATAAGTAATAGGAAAGTACTGACAATGGCGACGATGATAACGATCAGAACGAAAAACAGGAGGGCATTATCCCGGGATTGTTTGAAAATATCCGCTTTATCGATCGCTATAGCCAGGATCCAACCGGGAGAATTCGGTATCCCTTCGAATACCGCGATCATCTGTTTGCCATCGGGGGATCGGTATTCCACCTTTCCGCTTCTTGATCCCGATAGGTTTTTCCATAACGAATCCAAGCCGATAAATCCTTCTTTTGAGGAGTCCGTTAAATTCAGCGTCATAATGTATTCCGTTTTTGGGTGCGCCATAATGACACCGGTGTTATCCACCATGAAACCGTAGCCGTTATCTCCGACGCGCATTCCGGAAATCTTAGAAGAAAGGGCTTCGAGCGAAATGCTCGATCCGAACATTCCGACTGTTTTCCCTCCGTCGTCTTTGACCGCGTAGGACAGAATAAATACGGGTATTCCGAGAGCTTTTGAAATCAAAGGATTGCTGATAAAGTATTCTTTGC
>ENA-UOWO01000694-UOWO01000694.1-activated-sludge-metagenome-genome-assembly--contig:-NODE-694-length-47299-cov-9.122767_pt1 | contig 47299 bp, 43 predicted proteins | sample MGYA00238148_ERZ761564 | MGnify/ENA primary metagenome ERZ761564 (study PRJEB28885, sample SAMN05720194) | activated sludge metagenome | isolation source: Anaerobic digester | place: USA... | reverse complement strand
GGCGGTCATTAATTTTCAACCTCAATTTTTTAACGATGAGTAAATATGTTATAGGAATAGATGTGGGGGGAACCACCTGCAAATTTGGTATTGTTGACCGGACAGGTGCTATACTCGAGCAAAGCAGGATACCCACCAACCAGCATGAAGCAGTGCAGGAGTTTATCAACGATCTGTACGACAACCTTGCTCCCATGATTGAAAGAGCGGGCGGCATAAAGAATATACTGGGTATTGGTATGGGGGCTCCTAACGCCAACTACTACACGGGTACTATTGAGTATGCACCCAACCTCAAATGGAAAGGCATTATTCACATGAGTGAATTGATGGAATTGAAATTTGGCCTTGTTACAAAACTTACCAACGATGCCAATGCGGCTGCTGTAGGTGAGCAGATGTACGGATGTGCCAAGGACATGAAAGATTTTATCACCATTACTTTGGGTACAGGTGTTGGCAGCGGCATAGTAGTTAATGGAGATATCATGCTTGGTCATGATGGTTTTGCCGGTGAACTGGGTCATACAATTATAAGACCAGGTGGCCGGTTACACAAGGGTACTAATATGCATGGCAGCCTGGAAGCTTACGCCTCCGCCACAGGCGTGAGAGAAACAGCTATTGAATTGCTCACGGAGCATCCTGAAAGAGAAAGCCTGCTGAGAGATTACCCTATCAATAAACTCACCAGTGAAAGTGTGTATGATTGTGCTATGAAAGGAGACAGTATTGCTAATGAGATTTTTGAATTTACCGGGCAAATACTCGGTGAGTCACTGGCTAATTTTATCATGTTCTCTTCACCAGAGGCAATCATATTATTTGGTGGCCTTACTAAAGCAGGGCAATTATTGTTGAACCCAACAAGAAGAAGCATGGAAGCAAATTTGCTCCCTATTTTTCAGAATAAGGTAAAGCTGCTGTTTAGTGAATTAAAAGAAGCTGATGCTGCTATACTGGGTGCCAGTGCGCTGATATGGAAAGTAAAAAACTAGGAAGTACTAAATAATCAATTACACAAGTGAAGATGGTGAAAGCCATTTTCACTTGTTTGTTTTTAGTACCTTCTTTAGTACGGTAAACTCCAGTTGTTGTAAATGCCTGCCGGATCTCCCGTCCTCAATAAATGTTTTTCTAACACAGGTATCGATGTAGCCATTCCTTTTGTACCAGTCAATCAACTCGGTGCGTACAGAGATAACGGTCATGTGTATGCTATGACAATGGGCGTTGAGCGTATACTCCTCTGCAGCCTTTAATAATTTTTTTCCGATGCCGTTACCCTGCTCCATAGGATTTACGGCCAGCATACCAAGATATATGTCATTCTTGTACCGCTGCAAATTGACACAACCAATAATGTTCCTGTTGTCATTTTCATATTTTAGCAGTACACTTTCACTTTTTTCCAGCACTTCTTTTAAGGAAACCTGGTCAGTGCGAACATCACCATCGATTAAGTGAGCTTCGTTTGTCCAGCCTTTTTTGGACGATTCACCACGGTAGGCACCATTGAGCAGTAAAAGTAAGGCCGCTACATCTGCTAAGGTGGCTATACTGATATGTTTATCGGTACATAAAAATGAATGATAAGGCATTGTACTTTTGTAGTTTTTACCAAAAGTATAATGTACAATTGAAACGGAAGAACGGGAAAATAAACTGGTTTACTCCGCCATCTTTGCCTGCAGCCTTTTTATCTGCTTCAATACTTTTGGCACATGCTTGTCAGGAAAAGTAAAGGGAAATCCATTACTGTCTGCCTGTTCGTTCAGTACTTTATGCAGGTTTTGGAAACCGGATTGTTGGGAAATAGCCCTGATGGATAAAATGTCTTTATTCTTCTGAAGATATTTAATGATCTGTTTTTTTGTCATAGCAATATAGGAGATTGAACTGGCTACAAATGTATCTGACTGGGATATTTATTCTGTTGTGTTAACAATTGATAAACAAAAATCAGCCCATAAATTTAGGTTATATGTGAGGCATGACACAAAAAAGCGGGTTTGTTCTTATATCAACCCATTTTTTTCTTCCCCGCTTACTCCCTATTTTCACGCCATGCCGGTAACAGATACAAATATTTTGCAATTATTAAAGTGTATTGACCTTGAAGAAAAAGAACAGGTTGCACGCTATAGTTTAGACCAGCAGCATACATTAAAATCATTAAAGGCGGAAGGACTGGCATTGCATCCCATCATTGTAACTAAAAAGAATTTTGGCTATGCAGATTACCCTGAAATTAGTTTCCGGTTGCCGTTTCCCCCGGAAGCCAATATGTTTAAAGATGGCGCTGCCATCGAGTGTTTTTGCACCGGTGAAGAACCTGTGAAAGGCGTATTGCTGAATCTGGATGGAAAAGCCGGTGAGTTTCGCCTGTTTGCTCCTGACTTTCCTGACTGGATTGAAGACAACGGCGTGGGAATCAAATTGGCACCCGACCAACGGACCACCAGCATAATGAAACAGGCGCTCAATAAACTGGAAGCTAATAAACCCCTTTATGAATTGTTTCAGTACCTGCACGGAAATACTTCCATACCAATTGAACAGGCTGCAGAACAGAACAGCACGCTCACGTTCAGCAACAGCCGCTTAAATGAAAGCCAGCAGGTAGCAGTAAACGCCATTACGCAAAACAAGCTTATTTGTATAGTACACGGCCCACCTGGTACAGGAAAAACAACCACATTAATTGAAGCCATTCATCAATTGGTGAAAAAGGATGAAAAAGTACTGGTATCTGCACCAAGCAACACAGCAGTGGATAATATAGCAAAGGGATTGCTGCTAAAGGGAATGAATATTTTACGGGTGGGAAATGCAACTAAAACAGATGAAGCTATTTTTTCTCACACGCCAGAAGGAAAACTCAGCAACAGTAAACAACAGAAGGAAATTAAGCAACTAAAAATACGTGCGGAGGAATTCCGTAAGATGGCGCTGAAGTATAAGCGCAGCTTTGGAAAGGCCGAAAGAGAACAACGCAACCTGCTGTTCAAAGAAGTAAAGAATATCCGCACAGAGATAAAAAAGATACAGGCATACAATGAAGAAAAATTATTTACGGAGGCCAGTGTTATTTTGGGTACACCCATCGGTTTGCATGATGCTGGTATCGGTCACCTGCATTTTAAAACACTGGTGATAGATGAAGCCGGTCAGAGTATTGAACCCCTGGCCTGGACTATTTTTCCATTGGCAGATAAATATGTACTGGCCGGCGATCATTTTCAGCTGCCTCCTACAGTGCTGAGTAATGAAGCTGCTAAACTTGGTTTTAATAAATCTATCCTGGAAACAGCCATCGGTACCGTACAGCATGTTCACCTTTTGAATGTTCAGTACCGGATGAAAGAATCCATTGCAGGTTTCAGCAGCAAATACTTCTACGATGGTTTATTAAAAACCGCAGGACACCTTGGCAATACGGGCACTCATATCACTTTTATTGATACGGCTGGTTCTGGTTTTAATGAAATGCAGGGAAAGGATGGGATGAGTTTACAAAATGCAGGGGAACTGCAGGTGGTGCAAAAAATTATTGAAACAGAAAAGCTGGATCCTGCTGTAACTGCCTTTATCTCACCTTATTCAGGACAGGTGGCAGCTGCTAAAGAAATACTGGCAAAGCAAATGCGTATAAGCACCATTGATAGTTTCCAGGGCCAGGAAAAAGAAATCATCATTTTATCGCTGGTAAGAAGCAACGATGATGGCGATATTGGGTTTTTAAAAGACTACCGCAGGATGAACGTGGCTGTCACAAGGGCAAAAGAACAACTATTTATCATTGGTGACAGTGCTACGATTGGTGCAGATAATTTTTACAACGCTTTTCTTACATACATAGAACAACAAGGAACCTACAGAACTGTTTGGGAATTTGAATTATAACATGGGCCGGTTCCCTTAACTAATGGAAAGACCGGCATATTATAACATGATCACCGGTCTGACCTACGGTGCCGACCGGAATAAAATATGAACATACCATTCTCCATACAAACCTTTCACTTTGCAGGCAGATCAGTGCAGGCATACATTCCAACTATTAAATGGGTACAGCAGCAATTTGAAAAGAAGGAAGCAGCAGCCGCTCCTTACTGGGCGCAGGTATGGCCTGCAGCAAAAGCCCTGTGTGAAGTAATTGCAGCTGAACCGGAACTGGTAAAAGATAAAACAGTGCTGGAACTGGCAGCCGGTTTAGGGTTACCGTCGCTGTTAGCAGCACCATTTGCGAAAAATATAATTGCAAGCGATCATATAGAAGAGGCCATTTATGTGATGAAGCAATCTGCTGTACATAACAAACTGATCAACATGCAATGCCGTGTGCTCGATTGGAACAAACTGGATAAAAAACTGCACGCAGATGTGTTATTACTCAGCGATATTAACTATGATCCAAAAGATTTTGAACAACTATACAAAGTCCTTACCGCCTTTCTTCAACAAGGAACTTCCATTTTGTTAAGCACACCCCAAAGGCTGATGGCCAAACAATTTATGGAGTGGCTGCTTCCATTTAAAAAGAAGGAGTATATAATTGAAGTAAAACACAATAGTGAAATAATAATTGTTTCTGTGTGGATTCTTAAACAGTAGTATTACAGGTTTTGTTTTTTCATTTCTCTTACTGCGTGGTCGCAGGCCCGGGCTGTAAGCGCCATATACGTTAGTGAAGGATTTACACAGGAGCCTGAAGTCATGCAGGAACCATCCGTGATAAAAACATTTGGCACATCATGCAATTGATTAAAACTATTTAATACGGATGTTTTCCTGTCATCTCCCATCCTGGCCGTTCCCATTTCGTGGTTGGCGTTGCCGGGAAAAGACATATTGTTTTGCACCTTTACATTCCTGAATCCAGCTGTTACCAGTAATTCGCCAGCGGAAGCAGCCATGTCTTTATTCATGGCTTTTTCATTTTCTTTAAATTCACAATCAATCACCAGCAGTGGCCTGCCCCATTTGTCTTTTTTGTTTTGATCTAATGTTATACGGTTATCTGCATACGGAAGGCATTCGCCAAATGCGTACATACCCATGCGCCAGCCACCTGGTTCACTCATAGCAGCTTTCAATTCGGTGCCGATTCCGTCAAATTGCCTCCTTCCACGATAGGCTCCGCCTCCTAAGTGAAAGCCTCTTAAAAAGTCAGTATCTTTTTTAGCCAGATTTCTAAAACGGGGAACGTATATACTTACCGGTCTTTTGCCATAGTGATACATATCCTCAAAGCCATCTACATCAGCGGAAGCGCTGATACCTTTGTGATGATCCATTAAATTTCGACCTAACTGGTCACTGTCATTACCTAAACCATTGGGGAAACGGCCAGATATAGAGTTAAGCAAAATTGCTGTTGTACCTACCGTAGATGCATTTACAAAAATGATACGGGCATAGTATTCGGTTACAATATTTGTTTGCGTATCGATCACTTCAACACCAGCAGCTTTTTGCAGTTTTTCATTGTACAATATTTTATTAACCAATGAATGCGGCATCACCGTTAAGTTACCTGTTGCATAAGCAGCTGGCATGGTACTGGCATTGGTACTAAAGTAGGCTCCAAACGGACAACCACGATGACAACGGTCTCTTGCCTGGCATTGCCCCCTCCCTTTTACCGGTTTGGTTAAATTCGCCGTTCTGCCCATGATCACTTTCCGGTTATCGTATTTTGATTCCACCTGTTGCTTGAAATATTTTTCTACGCTGTTCATTTCAAATGGGGCCATAAATTTTCCATCGGGCAAATGGGCGATACCATCATTATTGCCACTAACGCCAATGAATGACTCCACATAATCGTACCAGGGGGCAATATCTTTATAGCGGATGGGCCAGTCGATACCAAACCCATCTTTTGCATTGGCTTCAAAATCCATATCACTCCATCGGTAACATGCCCTTGACCATAATAAAGAGCGGCCACCCACAATATCACCTCTTATCCAGTCGAAGCGTTTTGTCTCTTCATATGGATTGTCAAGATCGTTGATATAATAGTGTTTATTATCTTCTCTTAAAGACCAGTGACGGCTTTGTACGGGGAATGCTGCTTTATCAGCAGGTGACAACCGCAGGCGGTGTGGAAACTCCCAAACGTCCTTGTTGGCTGTTGGGTACACAGGATGTTCAACATTGCCACCCCGTTCCAGCATCAGTACTTTCAATCCTTTTTCACACAACTCTTTTGCAGCCCAGCCACCGCTGATACCAGAGCCAACAACAATGGCATCAAAAGTATTTTCTTTTGTTGCTTTGTTGTTTATAGCGGGTGCTGTTTGTGGCATACTTACGCTTTAAAATGTTCTTTCATTACATTCATATAATCAGCCAATGCCATTTCCGGCTCTCCAATTTCCGGATGCCATAGTTTCTCCCATTCAAAACTGTAGTAGCCGGTGTAGTTATCCTTTGCTAAAATATCCACGGCCTGCATAATGGGTACATCGCCTTTGCCCAGAAAAACATACTGGAGTTTACCATCCATTAATTTGGCATCTTTTATATGTGCATGATAAATATATTTTTTCAGTCTTGCATAGGCAGCTGCAGGCGGTTCTTTTGTTATGGTCCACATGTTACTGATGTCCCAGATCATACCTGTATTTTCATGTGCTGCAGCTATCATTATTTTTTCCAGGTCATCAATATACACCAGGTCGCCATGTGATTCGATCAATACCTTCACCCCTGCTCCTTTGGCATGCTCAGCCAGCTCCAGTAGGCCTTTGCTAATGAGCTCCATAGATCTTTCTTTGCCGTTTTCTTTCAAAAAATTATTAGGGAACACCCGTATAAAGGGACATTCAATATCATTTGCCAGGTCAATAAACCGTTTTCCTTCTTCTATATTTTTCCCTCTTTCAACGCCGGCTGCAAAATGCAATGTGCAGGACGAACCAAGATTAATAAACTTAACTCCTGCATCTTTGGCTTGCTGCAAAGTTTCTCTCCTTGCTGCAGCGGTTTGAAATGATTTGCATTTGGTAAGATCAAGCTCCCGTTGAATGCCCCGCAATTCAATGCCATCATACCCGTGCTTTGCTGCAAAATCAATAATGGTTTTCAAATCCCAATCCGGGCAGCCAAGAGTGGAGAATGACAATAAGGGGGCCGGTCTTTTTTCTGTAAAAGAAAGTCCCATCAAAGCAGCAGCAGATAATAAAGATGTTGTTTGTAAAAATTTCCTCCGGGTGGATCGTGGCATGTGCAATATTTGGTACAAGTTAAAATTTTATACCAATAATCTGGATACAGTTACCCACAAAGCTATTAGTCATTTGCTAAATGTATGTTCTGTAGAATCTAATACCGGCCAAACTGGACAGAGACGCCATATGCTGTCCGTGTTTTCTTGATGCCTTTGTGAAATGATCTATAACCAGCCGAACCTTTCAATCAGTCTTTCCTTTTGGTTACGGGCAACAGGTATGCTCTGGCCATTTGACATCAAAAGATAATTACCCTCTCCCCTCACATATTTTTTTATATGGTCAAGATTAACCAGATATTGACGGTGTACCCTTAAGAAATTTTTTTCTTCCAGCACCTCCTGTATATCACCAAGGGTTTTGGCTACCATGTACTGCTGACTGTCAGTAGTATGAAAACGGGTATAGTTATTTTTTGATTCACAATAAATAATGGTTTTTATATAGGCGAATGTGACACCATTCTGGTAAGGAAGGGCAATTTTATCGGGATAATTCCTGTCTGTTCCCTGCACCTGCTGCTTTAGCATATTCAGTTGTTGCTTATCAGGCCCAAGGCGGTTTTCTGCTTTTTGCACCGCAGCTTTCAGATCTTTTCCATCAATAGGTTTTAATAAATAATCCAACGCACTAAAGCGAAATGCTTTTACAGCAAACTGGTCATAAGCTGTTACAAATACCAGGCTAAATTGAATATCAGAAAGTTTTTCCAGCATCTGAAAGCCATTCATCACCGGCATTTCTATATCAAGAAATACAATGCCAGGAGATAATTCCACTATTTTTTGTAATCCATCCTCACTTGAAGTGCATTCAGCTGCCACCATTACCTGTGGACAGTACATTTTCAATTGCAAAGCCAGCAGCTTTACACAATCCGGTTCGTCATCAATAATGATTGCTTTCAGCATAATGAAAGTTACACAGGTATTTTAATGATCACTTTGGTTCCTTTTGCATTTTTCATTTCGTCTTTAAGATCTTCTACCTGCACATCGGCTTTTATACCATACACCTGGTTTATCATCTCAAGCCTTTCCGATGTCATCTTTAAACCAAAGGATTTTTGCTTCGTGGCGGATTTGCTTTTGTACGCTGCCGCCTGCTCCCTTCCTATCCCATCATCTTTTATTTCCACCAGCAAAAAATAGTCGGTTGTTTGTGTAATATCAATAACAATATTACCGCCTTCTTTTTTGTGCATTAGTCCATGCCAGATGGCATTTTCCACATAGGGCTGGATAAGCAATGGCGGCAGTTTAATGTATTGCTGGTCAATATCCGGTGCTATATGAATCTGATACTTTACTTTGTCTTTAAAACGCATTGCTTCCAGGTTGATATACAATTGCAATGTTTCCATTTCCTTTTCCAGCGTTACTTTTTCTGAACGGGAATTTTCCAGCACCAGTCTTATCAATTGAGAGAACATAGACAAATAGTCAGAAGCTGTTTGAGAATCATTCTCAAGTGTATATAATTTAATTGAATTGAGGCAATTGAAAATAAAATGCGGATTCATCTGTGCTCTCAATGCCGTCATTTCTGTTTCAGCGATCTTTTTTTCGAAGGCTGTCTGCACCTGTTTTAGTTTCTGTTCTTCCAGCACTTTGTTTTGTGCTTCAAGCTCTTTTGTCCGTTTCTGCAGTTCACCCTGTAACTGTGCAGCATACTGCTTTTGCAAATTGTTCCTCTCATTCAGTACTAATTTACTCCGGTAAGATAGGGCAAAAGAAAAACAAATTGCTTCTATAGTAAGGCCAAGTAAAAAGTAAAAAGGTATAAAAATAAATACTACACCCACTGCGTCCATGGCAAACCTGAGATTGGATAAAACTATCAATGGCAGGCACCAAAGCAGCAACATACTAAGCAGGCCAGTGAACATAAACCATTTTACTTTTTCCTTGCTCATGGCTGTAAGCACCAGCAATACAATATTCAGTATTGTTACCGGTATCATCGAAACAAAATAACCGTACTGATCCACGAATAAAAATTTACCCGTATGGATGGTGGTAAACTCTATCAGCATCTGTATACATGCCATCACCAGTAAAATTTTAACTATCTTCCAGCCCTTCTTAAATTGTTGTGGGAGTTTCAGCATTTTGCCAATGAATAAGCTGTACAATACCGGCACAAAAAATAAGAACATAGAAAAAATCAGGTCAAGAAAAAATGAAGAGAATAAACCAAACTGGTGCCTGACATCTATCCAGAAAAGCCCTGTAAAAGCTGCTGACACCGTATACGCTATGTACCATAAAAACGTTTTATCCCGGTATAAAAAAAAATGGTAAGCGGCAAAAAATGTTATAAAAAACAAGCACCCTGTAAGCAGGGAAAGCAATAAAAAAAGCAGGCGGCTGTTGGAGACACTTTCTAAATGATTATTTAAAAAACTCGCCGTGGTTTCCAAACTCATCCAGGCAGGTGCAAATTTACCTTGCCTATCTTCGGTGCGCAGCCAATAGGTTTCACTGCTGTTTGGAGGAATGGAAAGCGCAAAAGAAGCCCTCTTAAATCCCGACACACTGGCTTCATAAATACCCGATTTTGCTAACAGGCCATTTCTATTATACAACCGCATAAAATAATGTCCACCGGGGTTCAGCCAGAGATGAATAGTGTCGGTGACAGCACTATTATGGATAGAAAACCGAAGCCACTGAATCACTAATGGCCGCATAGAAGGTTTATCCTGCCGCAAGCTATCTGTATAAAAAGCAAATTGTTGCTGTAGAATTTTTTCAAAACTTAAGGGCGCATCATTCCTGTCATCATAAAAAAAGCAATTGTCTAAAATGGGCATTCCTTTCTGCCATTGCGGTTGGCCATTTAATACAATAGTGTCTTGCGCTGATGCTTTACTAAACAACAACATACACCAGGCAATTATAAAACGTAAACGATACATACAGAATGTTTTAAAATTAAAGCAACTGTACACATTCTCCTAATTCAGATGGTGAGCGGGCAGTTTTTTGAGGGAATGACAGATTTGCGTTTCAACCCTATATATCCTGCTGTTCACTCATAATAATTTCCATTAACCACTTCCCGTTTTTGTCCTGCTGCATTGCTGCCGAATTTCATCAAAAAATATAAATCATGTTAAGCACAATTCTAAGAACGGTTGTAACCATTTTCCTGCTGATATTCCCTTTTCTTGGGGGAGCATTCATCAGTAAATACAGTCCCTACAAAGAAGGAAACAATATGACGGACTTTATATTTGTCTATGGTGCTTTTATATTGGTTGCGGCTTTTATTTTGTTTTATATAACCTGTCGTTTCCGGTCTTCTTTTGTACAACCCACCCGGCCTGCTGTGATACTTTTTTTTATCGGTTTGATCATGCTGGGTATTGCAGGCCTGGCAGCACCACCAGACCTGGGCATCAAAATGCTTGAACATCCTGAAAGGGAACATTGCAGGTATATCATCCTGCTAATTGGGGCTATTCTATTTGGTCTCTATTTCCTTGACCTGTTTTTGAATGACAGGCTGCAACTTAAAGGAGCACAAAAGTGGATCATGATCCTGCTATTTATTATCCCGATGGTTGAATTGATATGGGAGCTTTTGCACCATTACTCCTATCCGGAAGGATTAAAAGAATGGGTAGGTAAGGGAAATAAGATAGAAGACTTCAATAAAAACTATGATGACCGCAGAGTTGGCACTATCGGGGCAATTGGACGTTTCCTCCTGTTCATACTGATTCTCGGGCTCTCTGTTACATTATATAAATTACGTAAAACACGAATCTGGAATCCAATACTCCTCTCGGTTTTTTGTATCCTCGGAATGGCATCGGCCTGTACCATGTTTTTATTTTTCAATTTCCAGTTTCAACCAGAAAAAGCACTGGGTTTCCTGTTCATATTTTTTATTCCAGGCATTCCTTTTATACTGATGTACTGGATTGGAGCAGCAATGCTTACCAAAAAGCCTGGTCAAATAAGCTGATTTTTTAAACTCCCCAACAACAGGGTGAAAATTTTGTGTCGCATTCAGTTGATAAGCATATGCAATAAACTAAGTTTGCATTTACAAAATCAGTAACGATGCTACCTAAAATTTTTGCCTGCTTTTTATTTTCTGTTGCACTGAATATACATTTATCAGCGCAGCAATTTTTCAACACAAAAGGAAAAACAATAACTGGTCCCGATGGAAAACCTTTTTATATGAAAGGAACCAACCTGGGCAACTGGCTGGTGCCGGAAGGTTATATGTTTAAATTTAATGATGCCAGTTCACCAAGACTGATCAACCGCACCATCAGTGAACTGGTTGGCCCGGCTGCAGCAAAGGATTTCTGGCAAAAATTTTTAGATGTATATGTAACTGCTGAGGATATTCATTACCTGAAAGAGATCGGTATGAATTCTATCCGTATTCCTTTTAACTACCGGTTGTTTACCAATGAGTACTATATGGGTTCAAGTGATCCGGCCAGGGGCTTTACTTATCTTGACCGTTTGATCAGCTGGTGTAAAAAAGAAAAATTGTATTTGTTACTCGACATGCATTGTGCACCAGGTGGTCAAACAGGCGACAATATTGATGACGGCTACGGTTACCCTTTTTTGTTTGAAAGTGAAAAAGACCAGGCAACATGTGTTGCAATATGGAAACGCATTGCAGCTCATTATAAAGATGAGACAATCATTATTGGCTATGATCTGTTGAATGAACCCATCGCTCATTATTTTGACAAAGAAAAACTCAATCCACTGCTGGAGCTACTGTATAAAAAAATAACTGCAGCGGTGAGAACGGTCGACAAAAATCACCTGATATTTTTAGGCGGTGCCCAATGGAACTCCAACTTTGAACCCTTTGGCAAACCATTCGACAGTAAACTGGTGTATACTTTTCATAAGTACTGGACTTCCCCCGGAGTGGAGGTAATACAGGACTATATCAACTTCGGCAACAAACACAATGTGCCGCTGTATTGTGGCGAAACCGGAGAAAATGATGATGCCTGGGTGGAAGCCTTTAGGAAAACGATGGACTCCTGTAAAATCGGCTGGCATTTTTGGCCTTATAAAAAATTAGATAATACAGCCGGCATTGTTACTTTCAACAGGCCGGCTGGTTACGATTCTGTCATTGCATATGCCAATACACCCAAGAAGAATTTTGAAGATATAAGGAAGAACCAGCCGTCAAACAAGGATGAAATAAAAAAAGCGCTGGAAGGCTTTTTAGAAAATTGCCGGTTTAAGAATTGTATCCAGAATGCAGGTTATATAAAAGCGTTGGGTTTTAAACCAAAGGCATAATATTCATTTCAAAGTTTTTTATTTATGAGAATTCTTTTTATCAATTTATTTCTCTTAATAATCAGTTCCAGCTTTTCGCAACAGAAATTTGTGGAAGTCACCGTCAATGATTCGGTGTGGGCAAAACCAGATTGGTATATATACAGGGTAAACATTGTAAAAAGCGATTATAGCATGGACTCCACCTCGCCAGCAGTATCAATGGTGAGCCAATACAGCGAGTTGTTCCCTCAATCGAAGCTCAGCAACAGAGCGTTAAAAGACAGCCTGGAATTTATAATGATGCAAAAGGGTTTCTATGTACTGCCAGTCACAATAAAAGAAAAATTTGAATACAACAACCGGTTCGAAGATTTTAAACCTTACCATATTGATATAATGACAGGCTCAGCAGATTCCCTGAAATTATTGTTTGACCTGGTATCAAAACAGAATGACATTTCTGGAGTTTTGATAAAGGTTTTTTCAAAGGATGAATCCGGTTATACAAGAATATTGAATAAAAAACTCCTTGCATCAGCCCAAAACAAGGCTATTCAACTGGCATCATTTGGCAAACAAAAAATTGGTGCCATTATATCAATCACAGAAAAAAATGACCTGGCAAACGAAGACTGGACAATCTATCCTCCCCTTTCTGCCCTAAGGGATAGCCAGGTACCGGGATGGCATACATCAAATTTTGGCTATAGTTCCATTATTGCCGGAAATGAACAAACCTGCTATTATATTATTAGTAGCAGTTTGATAGTAAGATATAGTCTTGAATAAATCATTTTTGTTTTTATGAACCGTATCGACCGTGTAAGTGCTATCCTCATTCATCTGCAGACTAAAAAGATTGTAAAGGCCCAGGAAATTGCTGATCGCTTTTCAATTAGCCTGAGAACCGTATACAGGGATATAAAAGCTTTGGAAGAATCTGGTGTACCTGTGGGTGGAGAAGCAGGTGTTGGGTACCAGCTCATGGAGGGCTACCGCCTGCCCCCGGTAATGTTTACAAAGGAAGAAGCCATTGCATTTTTAACGGCAGAAAAAATGGTGGAGAAACTGACAGATGCTTCGTCTAAAAAACACTACAAAGAAGCCATGCTTAAAATAAAAGCGGTACTTCGGTATTCAGAAAAAGACTTGCTGGAAGAAATGGAAGAACATATTGAAGTGCTGGAAAATCCTTACCTGCCATCAAAACAAAATAACCCGGGGCATCTGCAAACCATTTTAAAGGGCATTGCACAAAAAGAAATACTCGACATCGGCTATTTTGCCAATCATAGCCAGCAATACAGCAACAGGAATATTGAACCGGTGGGCATTTTCTTTCTCACGGGTCACTGGTATGTGATCGGGTATTGTCACATGCGCAAAGATTACCGTCATTTTAGAACGGACCGCATCAGTTATATCAATCAAACGGCCACTTTCTTTATGCAACAGCATCCTTCCTTAAAAACATTCCTGGCCAAAATGACGGAAGAAAGAGAAATGCATACAGTAGTGATAAGCGTACAAAAAGATGTTATAAAGTATTTTGGTGAACAGAAATATTACAATGGTTTTGTTTCAGAAAGAGAAGTTAACGGACAAATGGAAATGACCTTTCTTACATCATCGTTGATGGGTTTTGTAAAATTCTATCTAATGTTTGCAGAGTATGCAGAGATCATCAGCCCACTCCTGTTAAAGGATATGCTGAAAAAGAATATTGCAGCTATTCAGAAAAAAATTGAAAAATAATACCCGTTGATCTATACCGACTTTACCGGGACAATTAAAAGAAATAAATAAATCTATTTCCTGCTGACATAGGGCTGTCACTACCCCGTTCTTTCTTTGTGTCATAATCAAAAACAAATATTATGACACGTTCCGCATTTTTCCACGATCAACTGAAAGAAGAAGCCATTGCCACCCGTAAAATGCTGGCTGCAGTTCCCAATGACAAATTTGACTGGAAGCCCCATCCAAAAAGTATGAGCATCCGGCAGCTGGCAACCCATATTGCCGATTTGCCTGCATGGCCAGAATTTGCTGTAAACAACAACGGGCTTGACTTTGCTGCCATGGAGTATACTCCAAAAGAAGCAAATGACAGCGCAGAACTGGTGAAAGTATTTGATGATAACCTGAAAACCGGACTCGATGTATTACAAAATACAAAAGAAGAAACCCTTGATGAATTATGGACATTACGGGAGGGAGAAAAAATTTACAGTGAAGAACCTAAGGCAGATGTTATCCGGATGGCCATTTCACAAATCATTCATCACAGGGCTCAGTTGGGTGTTTTTCTTCGCCTGCTGGATGTGCCGGTACCTGGCAGTTATGGTCCAAGTGCTGATGAAAGTTTTTAATGCTTTTTAATAGATGCCGGGAGAGTAAGTGCCCGGCATCTTTTATTTTCTAATTAATCAGCATCGCCCAATAAGACCGGTAATTTTTTTATAAGCGGGAAATTCCGGGTTATTGAATGGACTATCTTTAAAACATTAAAGTATGGCCTCCATTCATTGTTTACCGGTAAGAATATGCTGCCTGCTGCTATTTTTAGCCGGCAGCGGAAACAGTATGGGAGTACACTCGAAAGTCAATTCACCTGATCCAGGAATTTTATGCAATAATAAACTGCCATTTGAAAAAGATCCCGTTGTTAAAACTGATTCAGCTAACTGTATCATCCCTTTTAGCCGTGCCGGCAATCTCATTATTATCAGGGCAAAAGTTGACACGGTTGAAGGAAATTTTATTTTGGATACAGGCGCACCGGGACTGGTGCTCAACATCCCCTATTTTCGTAATTACACAACAATTGAACAGCCTGAAGAGATACAGGGTGGACTTACAGGCCGGGTGGAAGATGCAGGAAGAGTACATATAGATTCGCTTGGTTTTGGACCTGTGCATTATTACAAAGCAGAAGCCGACCGGATCAACCTTGGTCATATTGAAAACCGCAAGGGTATTAAAATACACGGATTGCTGGGCATGCAATTGTTCAAACATTTTGAAATGATCATTGATTATGAAAACAACCTGATCTACCTGCACCATCTGTCAAAAAAAGAAGATAAGAATTACCGGCACCCATTGTTGCAGGATCCTGCTGCTTATGTTGAAACGCCCATTAATTTTATAGAAAACAAATTGATTACCTATGTTTATTCTGCGGGTAAAAAATTAAGCTTTGTTGTAGACAGCGGGGCTGAAAGTAATTTGATCGACAGCCGCCTGCCAGATAAAATAATGGACAATGTAATTGTGAATAAGAGGGTTTTTCTAAGCGGTACTGGCAGCGCAAAAGTGGAAGCATTAAGCGGCAGTATCAACACGCTTAAAATTGGCAACTGTGAGGTAGCTAACCTCCCCGTTATAGTGACCAATCTTGAAAAACTTTGTTTTGCTTACAACCGCTGTCTTGATGGCATGCTGGGATTTGATTTTCTCAGCAGGCAAAAAATTGGGTTTAACTTTGTAAAACGTAAAATGTATATCTGGAAGTGAATTTTCAGTTGACGATAATAAAAAAATGCAGTTTAATTGCCTTGATGCTATTGGTCATTCAGTTTTGTAATGCCCAGCAGCCGGTCAAGGTGTACAAGGTTAAAAATGGAAGCATGTACCTGATGCTTAGTAAAAATATCACTGCAGAACCTTTAGACAGTTTTATTACCAATTTTGGCCTGGAAGATATGAACCTGAAGAACACAGTTATGGCGGGAAGTTTTGATTCATTGGTAAAAGCAGGCTGGCATATTGAGATTGATAATGATGAATTGATTGCATTGAGTAAAAAGATGGGCAGCATTGATAATATCAGTGACCCTTCTGTGAGTATCAATTTAAACAGCCATGCCGATATCCAGCCTTTTGCAGGCAGTGCTGCAAAATTTGGAGTAAACAGGTTTAAGAATAAAAATTTATTTGCCATTAATGATTCAATTGTTACTTTTTATTTGCGTAACCATGTTAATGCAAAAAGAGTAATTCTTTGTGGCAGTTTCAATAACTGGAATGAAACTGACCTTAAAATGAAACCTGTGGCCGATGGCTGGGAGGCTGATGTAAAACTGGCCGCCGGCAAACATTGGTATAAATTTATTATTGACGGCGAATGGAGTATTGATAAGGATAACAAAATAGTGGAAAATGACGGAAAGGGTAATGAGAATTCAGTTTATTTTAAACCGAATTATATATTCCGGTCAAAGGCCTTTGAAAAGAGTAAAAACTTGTTTGTGGCGGGAAGTTTTAATAACTGGAATGAAAAAGAAATTCCGCTTGCAAAAACCGGCAGTGGCTGGGTTGCTGCTGTATACCTGGCAGATGGCACCCATACTTATCGCTTTATTGCCGACGGCAGATGGAGTGAAGATCCTGAAAATACAGTTCGTTATCCAAATGAATTTGGGGAATACAATTCAGTGATACACCTGGGTTATAAGCATTTATTTAAACTGGAAGGTTTCGCAAACGCAGGTACTATCACCATACTGGGATCATTCAACAACTGGCGTGATTATGAATTAAGGATGAAAAAAGTGGATGGTGGCTGGGAACTTCCTTATGCGCTCGGCCCAGGTAACTATGCATTCGGATTTAAAGTGGATGGTAAATGGGTTACTGCCAGTTCCGGACTCCTGGCAGACCATGCAGGTAAAGCGCATTACTACAGCCTCGTTATTCAGCCCAACCACAGCTTTTGTTTAAATGGTTTTGATAACGCAAAAGAAGTTTTTATAACAGGAGATTTCAACAACTGGTCACCCGATATCTACCGGCTTAAAAGAACTGGTAATCACTGGTCCATTGATTTAAATATTGACAAAGGCAAACACCTGTATAAGTTTGTGGTGGACGGGAAATGGATACTTGATCCAGGCAATACCTTGTGGGAACAAAATGAATTTGGCACTGGTAATTCTGTGTTGTGGATCGGGCAATAAAAAGTATTCATGCATAAAAAAACCTCCTGAAGAATCAGGAGGTTTTTTTCTTTAACCCTTAAAACAACCAACATGAATGATGTTGATAGGGTAAAGGTAATAATATTTTTAAAGAATAAAAGAAAATTGTATACGAGTGCAATAATTGAGCGATTTTGATTAGAGTTGCCGACAGTTTTACGTATAAATACGGTCAATCATCCCTAATAAGCTCAGGCGGCATCTAAATAAGCATAAGGCTTACACCCGGTATTGTCCGGATGATATTATCTGGCCCCATCACTTTTACTTCATCAAAAATTACAATGGATCCAGGTGCACATTTCTCCATTTGTGGCCTGATGTTTTTAAGACTGTTACCCGTAATATTACTTTTGATAACATGCTGAAAATTGGTGCCAGAGAAATATACGACAGCACTCACCACTTTGTACTGTATATCAAATTCAAAGTCTTTTAATTCTGCCCGGCAATATTCCTGTGATTTAAAAACCGCAGAACGTATTTTTGTACTGCCTTCCTTTTCCGGGGCCTGGATATTTAATCCTTCGTCGTGGTTCTTTGGGAGTGAATAAGCATTTGAAGAAGGCTTGTTTTGTACGATTGGGGTACCAGGTGGCAAAATGCCCGTAAAAAGCAGTGGAAAGAAAATCAATTGCTTCATGTGTTTAAGTTTTAATGGTAAATAAAAAAATCATCTTAAAACTAAAACTTAAAAAGTAAAGGGAATGTTACAATTGATTTGACTTGATGAAAAATTAAAAATCATCTTTTCACTTTATAAAGATGTATTGATTGTGCTACCAGCTTCCATTGCCCATTTATTTTTTCCAGCATCCTGAATTCAGCCGAATAGGTTTTATTGCCTTCTGCAGCCGTTGACTCTTCATCATGACTTACCCATGCGGTATTGCCAGTGATATTTATTTTATAATTGCTGTTGGTTGCGAAGCCGCCTTTTCCAAAACTATTCGAAGACGGGTTCAGCATTTGTGCAGGAGGAACGTCAATCACTGTGCTGTCGCCTATCGAAACCAGTATCCGGCTGTATGGCTGAATATGCCAGCATTCAGCATGCGCTTTTACATCGCCGCTTCGCCAGGTAGCAGATTCTTTTTCTAGCAATAACTTTATCGCGGCTTCTTCATTCGACTGTGAAAAGCACTGTAACGAAAAGACAGAAATCAAAAGCAATAGAATGGTTCGCATGTATTTGTTTTTTTAGCAAAATAAGCCATAATTGCGGTGATCTTTGTTTCCATTAATATAAGAGAAAAATGGAGTGTTGACATAAAGGAAATTAAATGCCGCCATTTGGTTTTACTGGCTAACTATGCTTCCGGATCTTCCCCACCACCATCCTTTCTTTGTTTACTATAATCCCTGACCTATCAATAAAAAGCCGTTCTGTTGTACTATCAATCACATACGGAAATTCGTTGCTGTCATGTTCTTTTAGTTGTCCCAAATGGAACATCCTGCTTTCTGCTATGGCCACCAGGCTTCCATCTGCCATAAGGTAATATTGCCCGGTGCTGTCATCGTCAAATGATACCTGTGCGATAATATGCTCCTTTTTAACAGAAATGCCAGGTTCTTTTAAGTTAGTAATGCCAGAATCCTCCACAGTGGAAAGAACATTCACTGGTTTGATAATTCCTGAACTGTCATTTTCATTTGCTTCAATATCTGCTGCCAGCTGGTCGCTGGCATGGTTCCATCCCTGTTCAATAGCAATCAGCCGGGCTGTACGGCCGGGATGTGTTGCAGTTCCGTTTACATCCGCTGCCAGTTTCATCGCTGTTTCGGCTTCTTCTAAACTTGCACCAAGGCGCTGCATGATATAGCCGCTGAATTCATCAGCTTCCAGTTCCCTGCCAGGTTCACTTCCTCCGGCCAATGTGTGCCCATTGAGATGATGGCCAATCTCATGAGCCAGTACACTTACAGATGCCCAGTCATTACCTGTTGCATCATTTAATGCAGCAATAAAAACAGGATTGTATAGCAGGTATCGTTTACCGTTAAATACCACTGCAGCTGCGTTAGCTATTTTTGCAGCCTTTACTTCAAAATCCCCTTTCAATCCCATTACATTCAGAATATCGGCTACGATACCCTGGGCATCGCTGGTAGTTATCCCCTTTGCAGTAACCTGCATACTAATGTTAGAAAATTGTTGAGTGCAAATATTTTGTGCCTGCAGCGGTGAAGTAAAAAAATAGAAACTTACCAATACAGGAAGGCGTAACTGTTTCATAATGGAGTATTAGGCATTAAATTTCTGCCTGGCACACTGATTTAAAAAGTTAAATTGAGTGTGATACCAATTTTTAACAACAGGCTGTGTTGAACTTTGGAAGTCAATGTTCTTCGCAACAAGCCCCTGCAAATGCCGCAATCAGCCATTTTTTACTTTTTCACCAAATAGTATCTTTATCAAATAATACACTTCACATGCCTGTAACAAAAAGCAAAACAAATCAACCCAATACTGTAAGCGGGAAAGAGCTTGTTGATGGTTATATCGCCGGCTTCCCGTTAAATATGAGGGAATTACTGGAAAAAATGAGAACGACCATCAGCAAAGCCGCACCCGGTGCTGAAGAAACACTGGGATATGGTATACCTACATTTAAATTAAATGGCAACCTTGTTCATTTTGCAGGATATAAAAATCATGTTGGATTTTATCCTGCTCCTTCAGCGATCAAAGCATTTGAAAAAGAATTGAATGTTTATGAAAGAGCCAAGGGTTCGGTGCAATTTCCAATTGACAAACCTTTGCCACTTGCTTTGGTAAAAAAAATGGTGAATTTCAGGGTAAAAGAAAATCTTGAAAAGAAAAAGAAATAACAGTATGCCTGTAGAAAAAAGATGTTCAAAAGGGCACGTGTTTTACAAAAGCAGCAACTGCCCGGTTTGCCCGGTTTGCGAAAAAGAGAACAAAGCAACTTCAGGGTTTCTTTCTTTGCTGGGTGCGCCAGCAAGACGGGCGTTGAAGAATGCAGGGATAACCACATTACAAAAACTATCCTCTTTTTCTGAGAAAGAAATCGTACAGTTACATGGAATCGGTAAAACTTCTTTACCTGTTTTAGAAAAAGCTTTAGCTGAAAAAGGTCTCCATTTAAAGCGATGATTTTTTAATGAGCTTCCAGTATTTCCATTACAATTTTTTCCTCTTTATTCAGGCCATCCACCCCTCCTTTTAACCGGTCTAACTGCGTCAGCCATTAATTTTTTAATTTTCTTTTTAGGAATGATCACTTCTGCATCTGCAGCTGCCTGTTCGTTAGTTGTCATTTTACAGTTTTTATGATGCCGGCCTGTAATGTTTTCCAGATCAGGTTAAAGAAAGAACGGTGGGGATCATGCTGCTGTGTTACTGCAACTTCTTTCGGCTGGCCTCCTTTTTTACCGGGGTTTGATTTGTTGACAATTAGCTTGTTTGCAATAAAACTAAACAACCCTCTTTTCTTTAACTCTCCTTCATCGTTTTTTAGAATATCAAATTCCAGATCATGGTAAGCAAACTTCACATTACCAGTGGCACTTTTATTGGAACCTTTTATTTGCATTTTCAGCTGATCTACCGTTACGCTTTTTATTTTGATCAATGCCAGCCCTTCCGTTATTTTATTTAATGCAGCGCCTTCCATATTCCCTAAAGTGGCATCTACAGAAAAATTTCCGGCATTGGCATTGGCCAGGTCAAACCGGAAAACTGCATCCAGTTTGCCTTCATTTAAGAAATCCGCAGAAGCAGTGATGACGGTGAAAGGGTTTTGTGCGATTTCCTCTTTAAGATTTGTGACGTTACTTATTTCACCATTCACATTAGAAAAACTAACAACGCCTGTATGCATTGACTTTGGATTAAATTCCTCATACGAAACCATCGTGTTTCGCAACAATATTTTTTTTATTGACACGGGTATTGCAGCATTCATAAGAAGCTGGTGAGGAAAATTATTTGACTTGGGAGGGCCGGATGGGAGGCTTCTGTCATGATATATATTGATGGTTGTACCCTCTGCTGTTAATTCATCTCCGTACAAACCTTCATCTGCCAGCAAACTGAACCAGTTGAGGTTTTTAACGGTGCCTTTTTTTATTTTTATATCATACCTGTCCTGCTGGAATTTTATTAGGTTGCTAAATTCTTCTTTACTGCCTTCAGGTTTAAGGGTAAGATCATAAAACTGCATGGTTCCATCCTGTGGACGTAAGGCGATAGAGTCAATATTAAAATGATAACGTTTTTCCTGCGTTACCTGTTTAAAGCCTTTTACATAGATCACGGCATCCCTGGCAAATAAAAACCTTGTAGAGTCGTCTGTGGTTGTTGAATCAATTTTGATATCTGTAAAAGATGCAGAAACATTTTTTAATGAAGAAACTGTTTTATTCTTATCCAGGTTCACCAGGGTGAGTTGTATATTGTTAAGCAGTAAATTCCCAATACTATACGACTGGTGATGTGCTGACAGCTTTTCATACAGGTTAGCTGTGTCGTTTAAATTTACTTTCCGGGTTTTATGAATAATCTTTATTTGAGGAGAATCAAGCGTAAGCTTTGCGAGGTCAATATCTTTTCCATTCAGTAATTCTATTGCCGACAATCCCTGCAGGTTGATTTCCTGCAGCACTATTTCATAAGTATCATTTCCAAGAAGATTGCGCTTTTCCAGCTCCAGCATTCGTACAGAATCAACCGACAATAGAACATTCTTTGCCCGCACGGATGCTGCAGTAATGTCAATTTCAATATGCTCCATGTCAAGCTTATACAATCCGTTAGACGCATCCTTTACCAATTGTGCCAATTTTGCTTTGATCTGTGGCTCAAAATCTTTGGTCTTTCTTACACTAAGATACAGGTATGCTCCAACGCTTATGGCCAACACAACGACGATTATTATTATTACTATTTTTTTCATATGCGTTAAAAAACTCCTTTTAGTATCAAAATTTTATGCCAGCAACTTACAGGGATGAAAGCTGGTAAAAATTAAAAAATGGAGTAACAGCGTGGAAAAGTTTTCCCAGGTTGATGATAAAAAAAGGCCATCCTGCCGAAGCAGGATGGCTAAACATTAAAACGGCCCCTGTGGATTACAAGAGACTAACAATATTATATCATAAAAGCAAAAGCAGTGGAATCACTTAGTTAAAGGCATTACGTGAGTTGTGAAGCCACCCGGCTTTCGGGCGCTTTAATAAAATCACGTGGATATTTTTTGATATAACGCCAAAGGATACCCAGGAATTCAGGATACTCACGGAGATGGATACCGCGGCTCTTTACAGCTACATAAAATGCCAGTCCAAAACTCACAGCAAAATTCAGGAAGCCAATACTGAAAACTCCAAACAGTGTGTAAACAAGTTCTTTGGAAGATATATTGTGATCCATACCAAAAAAGCCGATAGATGCATTGGCAGCAGAAATAGTAATGTGCCGTATGTCAAATGGCAAACCGAATATCTTGCCAAAGAAACCTGCCATACCTAAAAAGAAACCCAGTGCGATATTTCCAATCAATGCCCCCATATTATTCTCTATGTATTGTATGATTTTATAGCGGCGTTTTTCACTAAAACCATATTTGAAGGCAGTGGAACTCCGGAGACGTTCGGCAATTTTGCTGTAGACCAAATAATTTTCTACATAGCCGGCTATGAGTCCGCTGGCAAATAAAAAGAAACCTGTAAAACATGCATACAGTAATGCAAGGCTGTGAAATGGTTGTTGATCGGTAAGTAATTTATGTGCAGCGGCCATCTGTGCAGGAGAATCACCTCCTACTACTTTTACACCTGTTGCCTCAAAAAAAAGGAATGCCAATAAGTAGGCCAGGGGAAACACAACAAGCAGATTTCCTGTGAAAGAAGCCAGCTGTGTACGGCTCACTTTACCAATAGTAATGGCCAGGTTACGCAGGTCAGGCTTCAGGCCAATTTTTTGCGCATCAAAAGAACTGGCAACATTATTTGCGGTGTAGGCAGGCTGTTTGGTAGCCAATGTTGAATTGGTATCCTGTATTAAAATAAAACCCAGTGAATAATTTACACTGTACAGAAAGCCCTGCCAAAAAGGAGGTAAAACCATCTTGCCCAGCAGGTTTTTGATAATGCCAATAAAAGATATAATAACACCACCGCCTACAGCACTTTTAAACATTCGCCAGAACTCTTTACGGGTGGTCGTAATAAATTTCTCTCCTGTCCTTCCCCCATGTTCTGCAATTTGATAGGCAAGATAACCGGTGTTTTCACTCACAAATTCTTTGATAGAATTTTTAGTATTTTCATTATGCACCACGGTCTTGAAATACAATACAAATCCTTGTGTATCCACCAAATTGTCAGCATCCAGTACATCCAGGATGATAAACATCCGCTGAACCTGCTGCTGCAAACGGGTAAGGATAAACGCTTGCGCCAGGCTGGTACCATAGGCATTGCGCTGGTCTCTTATCCATTGAATACTTTGGCGGCAATTATGCAAAGCTTCGTTGATATTGGCCAGCAGGATGCGCTGGTCTTTGTTAATACCTGGCCCTGTTTGGGTATTAAAAATGTATTCATTGATAAGCCGGTTCTGTTCTAAAAAAGGATATACCGCATCCTGGAAATTGTCGTAGCGGTGGGTCATCTCTTTTTCCAGGCCCAGGGTTGTAACCCTGTAACTGAGTATTTGCAGTGCCTGCTGCAGCTGTTTTATTAAGGCAGGTTCGGTAAGGTTTACCTGTATTCCCAGCATATCGAAAAACTGTTTCCACAGATTTTCGTCTATACCCTCCACCCAGATATGATCTGAACGCTTGTAAAATATTTTATTGATCACAAACAGGAAATTACCCGGGGTCTGTAATTCGGGTAATAGTTTGTGTTTTATTTTTTTACCCAGTTCCTGTACAAAGCCACGTCCACTCACAATTCCGCTTTCGGTAAGTGCCGGCACGATATTGGTTTTTAAGAATTGCGTGAGTAAGGCTTTACGCAGCGAAAACAGGGAAGTTCGGTCCTGGCTTACCTGGAACAACAGCGCCTGGAATTGTAATTCGGCCTGTTGAATATCATTGGGATCTTTTGGCCTGATCTTTCCAATGAGTTCTGCTAGAAATTCAAGGCTGCGGTTGGGTGCATGCAAAGGAAGTACAAGCGCCTGTTGTGATGCAGGTTTATTTGCTTCCAGCTTTTTTTTACGTAATAACCGCAGCATTAAAAATGATTTAAAATTTCGGGTAAAGTGCACTAAAAAGACAATAATAATGCCTGAAATGTTGCATAGGAACAGTCATTTAAAGCTTATTAAAAGAATAACATTAAAAACTATTTCTATACCTCAACCGTACATAGAAAAAATCCGTACACTTAGTGAACAACCTGCTGAAAAAACAGTTACTTACCATTACATTTGCCCAAGTATTATGTCAACATCTACCACTACGAAAGAAAAATCCGAAACCAGTGTGCTTACACTGCAGGATGAATATTGCAGGCTCATCATCTGGAATGATGAAGTAAACACATTTGATTGGGTAATACAGGCGCTCATGGAAGTTTGCGGGCATTCCCAGGAGCAGGCAGAACAGTGTGCTATCATCATTGACAGCAAAGGAAAATATGCTGTAAAAGAGGGTGACTATGATACCTTGAAGCCAATGTGTGATGCTATAACAGAAAGAGGCATCAATGCCACCATTGAAGTAACAGCTTATTGATTAGGTTGTGATTTCTATCCCGCTGTCGAATTAATTTTAATCATGCATGCACATTTTAGGAAAGGAAATAGAATTTCCACCGGTTGAAACTGCGGGGGAAGAAGGTATTATTGCTTTGGGTGGCGATCTTGCTGCTGAACGGCTTTTACTCGCCTATAGAAGTGGCATATTTCCCTGGTATAATGAAGAAGAACCAATCATTTGGTGGAGTCCCGATCCCAGGTTTGTACTGTTTCCCGGCGATTTAAAGATCAGCAAGAGTATGCAGTCTGTCTTACGCAATGGCAGCTTCCGGTTCACGATCAACCGGGCATTTATACAAGTGATTCAACATTGTAAAACCATTTACCGGAAAGACCAGGAAGGCACCTGGATAACGCCTGCTGTGCAGCAAGCATATATTAACCTGCATCTACAGGGCTTTGCACACAGTGCTGAAGCTTGGGTAAATGGTGAACTGGTGGGTGGTTTGTATGGAATAAGGATGGGGAATGTTTTCTTTGGTGAAAGCATGTTCAGCAGAAAAAGTAATGCCAGTAAGTTTGCATTTATCAACTATGTGCAGCAATTAAAAAAAGAGGGAGTGGTATTGATAGATTGCCAGGTACACACAGAACATTTAGAAAGTTTGGGTGCCGGTATGATCAGGCGGCAACAATTTGTTGAATTACTAAATCAGCATATCCCATAATTACTCCAGTTCTTTCAACAACTTTTTAGCAGTTGTTTTGGAAGCTTCATCATCCTCTGTGGTATTTGGCAACTGAAGCATTGTATTAATAGCGGCTTTTGCTTTTGCCTTTTCACCATTTTTTTTGTATGCCTTCGCCAGCTCGAGATAATTGATCACAAAATTGGGCGAAAGCGTTTTTGCTTTTTCAAATGCAGCTACAGCCTCCTTAAAAGATGATTTGGGCATGCCGCCAAACAGCACTTTCACGGCAGCTTTTTCAACAAAACTCAGGTTGCTCAGTTCATACTGCCACCTTCCCAACACATGCCAGGCCTTTGCATTCAGCGGATCATTTTTAATAGCGAGATCAGCATATTTTTTAATTTCTTTTGCTGCCTTCACTTTTTCCTTTCCACTTTTTTCTAGCGACACCCTGCCCAGTGCGATGGCCATCATACAATTAGCGGCAGAATTCTGCGGTTCTATTTTCAAGGCTATGGAAGCAAAAGTTTGTGCTGCCTGGTAATAATCAAGACGGGCTTTTTGTGAAGTTTCCCTGTTGCCGATCCGGCTGCATAATTCACTGCATTTATTAAGTGCCTGCAAATTGGCTGGGTTTATACGGACTGCCTGCTGAAATTTTTCAAGTGCTCCCTTTTCATTGAGTGCTCTTTCCAATCTATCCGCTTCCTGCAGTACTGTATTGATGTCCTGTGCGTATATAACCGCATAAGAGAAAAAAAGGAAAATTGAAATGAAAAGTCTCCGCATGTTAAAAATCTTTTTTATAAGAAACACCAACGACGCCATTAAAGAATTTAATTGGCGCTGACAGCTTCTTTATACTGATACTCACAGACTTAATCCTGTTATCGTAATCATGTATTTTCTCTACCAGGTCATGTACCAGGGTTTCTAAAAGGGCAGTGGGTTGCTTCATCCTTTCGTCAATAATAGCATAAACATGAGCGTAGTCTACGGTTTGCTCCAGCTTTGTAATGGTGCCTGGTATATCCGCTATTACATCCACATCCATTTCAAAATTATTGCCCGCTTTTCTTTCTTCTTCGTACAAACCATGGTAAGCGAAGAATTTGAGGTGATGGAGGTGGATGGTGAACATGGAGTAGTTTATTGGTTTAATGGTTTCGGGTTATTTGGTTATGGGTTCCGGGTTTATCAGTTACGGGTAAGGGATATATCGGTTCAATAAAATATTTCGACTAATCCGCAACCTTATTAATGAAGCCCTTTTTCACTCAAATAGCGCTCTGCATCCAGTGCTGCCATGCAACCGCTGCCTGCCGCTGTTACTGCCTGCCTGTAAATTTTATCTTGCACATCTCCGGAAGCAAAAACGCCTTCGATATTTGTTTTACAACTGCCGGGGATGGTTTTTATATAACCCGATTCATCCATATCGAGCCAGCCTTTAAAAATATCACTGTTGGGCTGGTGACCAATGGCTACAAAAAAAGCGCTGACCTGCAAATCCTTTTTTTCACCCGTTTGGTTATTTTTAATTCTAACAGCTTCCACTTTTTTATCACCGATCACTTCATCCGTTTCTGAATGCCAGTGTACCGTAATGTTTTTTGTATCGAGCACCCGTTGTTGCATTATTTTACTTGCCCTCATCTCCCCTTTCCTCACGATCATTTGTACATGTGAACATATTTTAGATAAATACAAAGCCTCTTCAGCAGCTGTATCGCCAGCACCCACGATTGCCACGTCTTTTCCTTTAAAAAAGAACCCATCGCACACGGCACAGGCGCTAACACCATATCCATTCAGCCTTTGCTCACTTTCCAGTCCCAGCCATTTGGCCGAAGCTCCTGTTGAAATGATCACCGCATTCGCTTCTATCCATTTGTCCTCGTCTACCTGTACTTTGTAAGGTTGAGAAGAAAAATCAACTTTGGTTGCCAGGCCATAACGGATATCCGTACCCATACGTTTTGCCTGGTTTTCAAAATTCACCATCATATCAGGACCTTGTATGCCGTCTGGATAACCTGGATAATTTTCCACTTCGGTGGTAATCGTTAGCTGGCCACCGGGTTGAATTCCCTGGTACAAAACAGGATTTAGTCCCGCCCTGCTGGCATATATGGCTGCAGTATAACCGGCTGGCCCGGAACCAATGATCAAACAATTTACTTTTTCTGTTGCGCTGTTACTCATGATACTAATTCTAAAATTGATTGCGAAATTAAATGAATATTGCCATTGGCACCTGCCAATATATTGACATAAGCATTAAAGTTGTGTAAAACTGCAAAGGAAAGTGTGCTACTCAGGTACTATAACTGTTCTGTAGAAAGCTCCATAGCCATAAAAAGCACCCAATGCGCCGTTGCTGATGTTACCAAGTATCTTTCCTGGTGCGGCAAAAGGGTTTCCGATACTCTGGCTGTTAAATTCCCAGGTATTCCAGAAATTATATGCAGGGCGGTCGATATTGCAAAGCTTCATTGTGATGGTATCTCCCCTGTTGAAGAAATTGTCATCGATAGATCCTGGAAAATTCCTGTCTACGCCGGGCTGAACTTCAAGTTCGTACGTAGTGCCATCAATTACCTGGTCATCAAAAACAGAATTAAGACCGGGATAAAACGGCTCCTCGTTTCTTTTTGTAAAATAGCGGACATAGTTGCCAAGTCCGGGTGGATCAGTTGCCTTTACCATTAGTATCACACGGGTAGTGTCTTCCTGGAAAGGTGCTTTTTTCCACCATAATGAATCAGGTTTTTTTGCCAGCGCAGGTATGGTAGTTGTGGCATTGTATTCTTTTCCATCCGCAACGATCCTAAGCGTGTAGGTTGTATTTAGCTGACCAGTAAATGCCGTTGCCAGGTCTGCCGAATCGATGCTGTATGTATAAAGCGTTACGCCTGAAGTAGGAATGGGCACTGCGTATTCTTTCAGCTTATGAGTAACCACGCCATTTGACATATACACATCAGCATCGTGAACAAAAAGGTTATTCAGCAAAACGGTGTCGATATTATCAAAATAATTAAGGCTGTTGCTTAAGATCACATTAGGAGGAAGATCATTTTCAATGTTTGCATCCACAACCAACACAGGTTCCACCTGTTTCAAATCAAAATTGATCGTCTTTTCACAGCCGGATAGGAGCAACAGTAAGAAAACAGGAACGAATAATTTATTCATAGAGCAAAATTACTTGTATTAAACAAAACTATTGCGGAATGGTTGGGTTTTGTCAATAGGCAATTGTCAATAGGCAATGGGCAATTGTCAATAAGCAAGGTATCAAGGAGGCAAAAAGGCAAGGCGACGAATCTGCAAACTGCCAGCATGGAAAAAATCATAATAATCTTGGCAATCATACCCAATCTGCGATAAACAAATCCCCGGTAACTTCACAGTCCCGGGGATAGATTTATTAATAACCCACTCAAAAAAACTTATCCTAGATATGCTTTCAAAGCACCACTATACCGGGCCTTTTGCAAACGCTTGATAGCCCTTTCCTTGATCTGGCGGATACGCTCTTTCGTTAGATCGTATTTTTGTCCTATTTGTTCAATGGTAACACCGTTCTCACCATCCAGTCCAAAATAAGCATTTACAATTTCTGCTTCTCTTGGGCTTAAAGATTTTAGTACCCGGCGTATTTCATTTCTTAAAGAATCATGCATCACATCTTCATCTGTTTCGGCCGAACCTTTCAGCAGATCACCCATTGCTACATCTTCTGCTTCATGCACGGGTGCATCCAAAGAAGAGTGACGGGTATTGCTCTGGAAAATATTGTTGATCTCCGTCTCACTCATTTCCAGCAATTCAGCCAGTTCTTCTGTTGAAGGCTCTCTTTCGTGCTCCTGCTCAAAAGCCATATAGGCTTTGTTGGCTTTGTTGTAAGTACCAATTTTATTTTGTGGCAAACGCACCAGCCTTCCTTGTTCGGCCAAAGCCTGCAGGATTGACTGACGGATCCACCATACCGCATATGAAATGAATTTAAAACCTTTTGTCTCATCAAAACGCTGGGCAGCTTTTATCAAACCGAGATTACCTTCATTGATCAGATCACTTAAGGAAAGACCCTGGTGCTGGTATTGTTTGGCAACTGAAACCACGAAACGAAGGTTTGCCTGAACCAATTTGTCAAGTGCCCGTTGATCGTTCATTTTGATCTTCTGAGCCAAAATGGTTTCTTCTTCGGGGGTGATCATAGAAATTTTAGAGATTTCCTGCAGGTATTTTTCTACTGCCTGGCTATCCCTGTTAGTAATCTGGGTTGCGATCTTAAGTTGCCTCATTTGCTATGTTTAAGTTGAGAATGGTGCTTTTATTGTAATTAAGACACTTGTTGGACAATATTTGTTGCAAAACCTACTAAATACCGGTTCAAAAATGCCTGCAAAGATACGTTACGGATTTTATTTTTCATAGCGTAAACGAAAAAAGCAAGTAAATATTAAGTAAAAAAGCAGAATATATTTTTCTCAAACGATTGCAAAACAGGTATTTAAATTTTAAAATGACAATAACACTGTCCTTATTTTTGCCACATGATAATTGACCTCCGCTCTGATACCGTTACAAAACCGTCTGATGCCATGCTGGAAGCAATGCTCAAGGCCCCGGTGGGTGATGACGTGTTTTCTGAAGACCCAACCATCAATCAACTTGAATCCATGGCAGCGAACATGTTTGGAATGGAAGCCGCTTTGTTTTGTCCCAGTGGCACCATGACAAACCAAATAGCCATCAAATGTCATACCCAACCAGGCGATGAAGTGATATGTGACGAACTCAGTCATATCTACCAGTATGAAGGTGGGGGTATTGCATTCAACAGCGGTTGTTCTGTGAAATTGCTGAAAGGCAATAAAGGCCGTATCACAGCAGCCCAGGTGCTGGAAGGTATTAATCCAGATCATGATTACAAAGCTGTCAGCAGCCTGGTTTCGGTAGAAAACACAACCAACCGGGGTGGCGGCGCTTGTTATAACAGAATTGATTTGCAAGATATTAAAGAAGTTTGCCTGAAATATAATTTGAAATTGCATTTGGATGGAGCCAGGTTGTTTAATGCCCTCATTGCAAAGCAGGAAACAACCAAAGAGTACGGAAACATATTCGATAGTATTTCCATTTGTTTGAGCAAAGGATTAGGTACACCCGTGGGCAGTCTGTTGTTGGGTACAGCTGCCTTTATAAAGAAAGGCCGGCGAGTCCGTAAAGTATTTGGAGGTGGTATGCGGCAGGCTGGGTATCTGGCTGCTGCAGGCATTTTTGCCCTGGAAAATAATATTCACCGGCTGGCGGCAGATCACCTGCATGCCAAACAAATTGGTGAAGCCTTGAGCAAAAAAGACTTTGTAACCAACCTGGTAGAGCCAGAAACCAATATACTGGTCTTTGAAGTTTTGCAACCATACACACCCGTTAGTTTTGTGGAATTCATGGCCAGGAATGAGGTGCTGGCATTTGCTATTTCGCCAACACAGGTGAGACTGGTTACCCACCTGGATATCACACCTGCAATGGTTACAAGGTTATTATCTATTATTGAAAAGATGTAGTGTCTGATATTTTACAGATATTTAAGGCATCATATAATAAACCGCAAATGAGCAAAAGGGTCTGTGTAATAATACCTGCCTATAACGAAGAAGGAAATATCAAGGCAATTGCTGCTGCCGTGGATGATGTGTTTAAATCAATGTCCTGTAATTATTATATCCTTTTTGTAGATGACGGCAGCACGGACTCAACCTTGCAGGTAATGGAGGAATTAGGCCGGGAGAATAAAGAGGTGAAATATCTTTCCTTTTCGAAAAATAACGGCCACCAGGCAGCGCTTAAAGCGGGTATAGATCACAGTGATGCAGACGCTGCCATTACTATGGATGCCGATATGCAGCACCCGCCTGCAATGATAGCAACACTTGTTAAAAAATGGGAAGAAGGATTTGATGTTGTTTACACGATTCGAAAAGATCAAAACAATTTATCCATATTTAAGCGGTTCACTTCTGCCCTTTTTTATAAAATACTCGGTAAACTAAGTGATATAGAAGTGGAAAATGGAAGTGCCGACTTCAGGTTATTAGACAGGAAGGTGACCGATGAACTCCGGAAAATAAAAGAGCAGGATGTTTTTTTAAGAGGGCTTGTAAAGTGGATAGGATTTAAACAGGCATCCATTACTTATGAACCGGCAGAACGCCTGAGCGGAAAATCAAAATACTCTTACCGTAAAATGATGATGCTGGCTTTGCAGGGTATCACTTCTTTTAGTACAAAACCCCTGTATGCTGCTATTTATATTGGTTTTGTTTTTTCTTTACTATCGTTGCTGTATATACCTTTTGCAGTGTACAGTTATTTTACCAACCATACCGTATCAGGCTGGTCTTCGTTGATCGTGACGGTTACCTTTCTCGGAGGTTTGCAACTGATCATATTGGGGATCATCGGTTTGTATTTGGGTAAATTATTTATGCAAAGCAAAGGGCGGCCGATGTATATCATTAACAAAACAAATCTCGAATAAAACTATACAGCCGTCATAACGGGAGTTTCTGTTTTAATTAATTGCCCATATAAATTCATCAGCACTTTTTCCGGAGTCATAGGTGCATCAAAAGCCGGCTTAACATCAGCATTAAAATGTTTAATGGCATTCCGCAATGCAAAGAAGGCCCCGATACCATACATTAACGGCGGCTCTCCAACAGCCTTAGAGCGAAAAATGGCCAGGCTGCTTTTTTCTGTTTTTAAAAAGTCAATATCAATTTCTTTTGGAGCAGCATAAATATCCGGCACTTTGTAGGTTGACAATGCATTGCTGCGGAGTTTACCTTCCTTATCATATACTATTTCTTCCATCGTCATCCAGCCAATACCCTGCACAAGGCCTCCTTCTATCTGTCCCCTGTCGATAAGGGCGTTCATACTGTGGCCGAAATCATGCACTAATTTTACTGCATCTATTTCATAAGTTCCCCGGATACAGTCAACCGTTACTTCGGTGATGGAAGTGCCATACACATGGTAGGCAAACGGATGTCCCTTCTCCTTTGTCTTATCAAAATGAATTTCTGGTGTGGCATAATGCCCATGCTCCGAAATGCTGACTCTTTTATTATGCGCTGTAAGCACCAGTTTATTCCAGTTCCAGTCAGTTTTTACACCGTTCACATACACAAATTCATCCTGTAAAGTGATATCTCCTTCCGCAACATTTAATTCAGCTGCAGCCACTTCTTTCAATCTCACCAAAATAGCAGCGCAGGCATTCAGGGTAGCTTTACCATTTAGATCTGCCGTTGCACTTGCAGCGGAGGGTGATGTATTGGCAATACGATACGTATTGGTACTATTAACTTTGACCCTGGAAGGATCGATAGAAAAAACATGTGCTGCCACCTGCAGCATTTTGGTGTTAATCCCCTGCCCCATTTCCACCGCCCCGGTACTCACCACAACACTGCCATCTGTATATACATGCACTAAGGCCCTTGCCTGGTTCATTAGAGTGTTGGTAAAAGAAATACCAAAACAAATTGGCATTATGGCAAGTCCTTTTTTATACAGCGTATTGGCTGCATTAAAATCCTGTACCTTATCCTGGATAGATTTCAGGTTGTATAGTTCATCCGCCCGGTTCCAGCACTCATGGGCTTCGCTTTCCACTTTTTGTCCATAAGGCAGTTCATCCCCGGAATGCAATAAATTTTTATGTTGTATTGTCCAGGCATCTATTCCTAATTCATCAGCTGCTTTTGCAATGGCGCTTTCTATGATAAACATTCCCTGCGGTCCGCCAAAACCGCGGAACGCAGTATTGGGGGGTAAATGAGTTCTGCAACTATAGGCTGTAGCTGTCACATTCGGGATAAAATAAGTGTTGGTGCAATGAAACAAAGTACGCTCCATCACGGCAGGCGAAAGATCCGCAGCAGCACCCGCATTTTGGTAGGTAGTGGTTTCAAATGCAATTATTTTAAGGTCCTTATTCAATCCAATTTTAAAATCAGAGGAGTAAGGATGCCGCTTACCCGTCATACGCATATCCTCCATGCGGCTGAGTGAATATTTTACCGGGCGCCGGGTAATATGCGTAGCCAGTGCACATAATGCTGCCCAGGTATTGGCCTGGTCTTCTTTACCTCCAAAGCCACCGCCCAGCCTTGTTACATCTATTTCCAGCATATGCATGGGCAGGCCGGTTACTTTACTTACGGCACGCTGTACAGCCGTAGGCCCCTGGGTGGAAGAATAAATTTTTATCACCCCATTTTCCTGTGGCAAAGCATAAGCTCCCTGTGTTTCTATGTACAGGTGTTCCTGCCCGTTAGTGTCGCATTTACCTTCAAAAACATGGTCGCATTTTGCAAAAGCACCAGCACTGTCACCTATTTTAAATGTTCGTGGAGGAATGATGAGTTCATTTTGTGCTGCGGCTTCTCTTGGGTCGGTGATAACAGGCAACGGATCTATTTGGACCTTTATTTTTTTTACTGCCTTTCTTGCTGCTTCATCCGTATCTGCCAGCACCAGTGCAATGGGCATTCCGCAAAAATGCACCTGGTGGTCTGCCAATAATGGTTCATCAGGAATAATGCCTCCAATTTGATTGGCACCGGTAATATCTTTATGGGTAAGCACTTTTACAACTCCTTCGCTTGTTTCAGCTTCGCTGGTATCAATACTCAATAACTTTCCATGTGCAATGGGAGAATCGAAGCAGGCTGCAAACAAGGTACCCCTTATCAAAGGGATATCGTCTAAATAAATGGATTCGCCTCTTGTATGCGTATAGGAGTCTATGTTCTTCATTGTTAAACAGCAATCATTTGTTGAAAATTATGTTCCGGGAACAACGTAATAAAATGCGCTTTTATCAACTGCCCCAGTAAAAATCTTTTGTAGGCAGCCGTACCTCTTGCATCGCTGATTGGTGAAATTTCGTCTTTAGCAATTGTAATGAGTTCTTCGATCGTAGTTTCATTTACAATTTTACCTTTTAAAAAAGCAGCAGCTTTTGCAAGATAAAACGGCACCGGCCCAACCCCGCCTGCTGATAAATGGGCTTCAGCAATGATATCGTTATCCACCTGCAAACTAATGGCACTGTTTACACTGGCAATATCCAGATGCATACGCTTGCACACTTTTTCAAAATTAAATTTTGTATCATGGACAGGTAGTTCAAAATAAATCTTTTCGATAAACTCATCCGGGTTTTTAGCCAATTGCTTGTATCCTTTGTAAAACTGATTGAGCGCCATCTCCCGGGTGTTGATACCATCACTCAATACTATTTGTGCGTTCAGTGCCAAAAAGAAAATAGTAAAGTCTCCAATGGGTGAGGCATTTACCAAATTGCCGGCAATGGTGGCCATATTACGGATAGGGGTGGAACTTACCAGCTTAATATACTGGGGCAAGGAAGAAAAATGCTGTTGAAAGATGGGTGATTCCGCAATATCTGTAACACTCACTGCAGCACCCAGGTAACACCTGTTGCCAACCTGCGTTATGCCATTGAGATGCGTCTTATCAAATAAAAAATCGATTGTAGTGTGGGGCATGGTATCGTGCTGTTGTACATACAAATCGGTGCCACCACCCAGGTATTTTAAGGACCCGTTTTGATTGCTGTCTTTATTGATTGGTTTGGTTAAAGCCAGCAGTTTGTCTTTAATTCCAGTGAAATAGGCAGGCAGAAAATTATTCTCAACCCCAAAAGTGATAGCATCGGCTCCTTTCCGTTCGCCCAGTTTCCCTGCGATTTTTTCTACAGCTCTTTCAATTGACTTATACCCTGTGCAACGGCATATATTTCCATTAACAGCATCAATGGCTCCTTTATAAGTGGCTTCGTTTTTACACAAGGCATACCCGGCCAGCGATACGATAAAGCCTGGTGTACAAAAACCACATTGCGTGGCACCCTCCTCTGCAAAACTTTGCTGAATAAAATTGAGCCCCTGTATATTAGTGCCCTCAATGGTTACAATATGTTTCCCTTCAGCATTGCCTATCGCCATCAGGCAACTGGTGGCAGAACGGTACAGCAACTCCCCATTTTTCATCTCGCCCACTAATACAGTACAGGCACCGCAGTCCCCCTCCCTGCAGCCGATCTTTGTACCCGTCAGGTGCCGGTGATAGCGTATAAAATCAAGCAGCAGCATTCCTTTGGGTAATGCCGTGCTTACTTGCTTGTCATTTAAAATAAAATGTATCAAAATAAGTTACTTATAATTTAAAGATACAATGAAACCGGTAAGACTGCGCCCGGTATCCTCATTTATACAATCGTTATTTATAATAGGTAAGTTCCCGTTCAGTAATAGAAAACGGTACCTGGTTGCGGTAAGCCATTTTTTTCGTCCAGTTCTTCTTTTTATCGTAGCTGTATTTATTGGTATAGTGGTCGAGTATATTATTGTCCTTATCATACCATATCTCATCTGTAATATTATTCTGGGCATCATATTTATATTGCACAGTTTTCACCATTAAGTCAACGCCCGCATATTCCACCAGTGTAGACACCCTGGCATTGACATCATAGATCATCAATGATTTTTTTTCCAGTTTGCCTTCTGCATCATACAGGTTCTCTTCTATCAGGTTGCCAAAAAGATTATATTCATAAGCTGCTTTCATCACAACACTGCTGTCAGCATCATAAGATTGCCAGCCGGTTTGGTTTCGGGCACTGTCATAGGTGTACACAGTTTTTTCTTCCAATTCATTTTTATGGTTGTATGAACTGAGTTTTATAAGGTTTCCCTGCTTATCATAGTCATTCACATATTTGGCAAACATGCTGCCATCGGGTTTAAAAGAGCGCTGTTCCGTCAATAAACCTCCGCTATTGTATTTATACCGATAGCGTATTCTTAGTGGCCCACCCGGGTTGTACAAATTCTGCTCTGTCAACCTGCCTGTACCATCATATATATACACATGCCGGGTACGCAGGCTGCCGTTTTGGTTATAGATATTCTGCTCAGCAATATCGCCATTTGGCAAAAAAGTATAGTCGCCATTGTTATTGCTCCTGTCTCCTTTCTCTGGTTTACCAAAATTATCGAGCGCTTCAAACGTTCGTTCGGCAACCATTTTTACGTTACCAGTAAGACCAAGTTCATTAAACAGTTTAACCGGCTTTTGTGCCAGCGACCATAAACAATTGCTTAAAGCGATTGAACACAACAACAGGCTTTTGCTGATTTTCTTCATTCACCGTGGGTTTGTTTACCAATAAATTTAAACGATGAAATTAAGACTAAAAAATTAAAAAATATCCTCATAAACAGTGGGGTTACACCTGCCATTAGGCGAACTTTGTAAAATCACCTATTGATTTATAAAGTAAATGAAAGCAGTTACACTTATAAAAAACGGCGATGCTGCAAAAGCATTTGAAGTAAGGGAAATAGCCAAACCCACACCTGCCAGCGATGAAGTGCTGATAAAGGTTTCCGCCTTCGGGTTAAACTTTGCAGATGTAATGGCAAGAAACGGTATGTACAAAGAGGCACCACCCCTGCCCTGTGTGCTGGGCTATGACGTTGCTGGTATGGTGGAAGCAACCGGCAGCAGTGTAACGAACGTTCAACCGGGGCAACGGGTAACAGCGCTTACCAGGTTTGGCGGCTATGCAGAATATGCAATTACAAAATCAACGGCTGTAACGGCGATACCAGCGTCAGTGGATGATGCTACGGCAACTGCTTTAACCACCCAATATATCACGGCATATTATGCGGCAGCCGAGGCCGTCAATCTTTTTAAAGGAGATAAAGTGCTGGTTCACTCGGGTGCAGGTGGTGTGGGTACTGCATTGATCCAATATGCAAAACACAAGGGCTGCGAAATTTTTTCTACTGCTGGCAGCGATGAAAAATTGAAACAACTGGCATTGCTTGGTGTGCAACACTGCATCAATTACCGGACAGAAGATTTTGAAAACAAAATAAAAACATTAACCAACGGCAAGGGTGTGGATGTTATTTATGATGCGGTGGGCGGCGTTTCAGTAAAAAAGGGATTTCGTTCCCTGGCAGCTGGTGGAAGGCTTATTTGCTATGGCGCTTCCGACATGAGTGATAAAAATATTTTTGGGAAGATCGGGTCCGCATTGGGTTTTGGCTTTTATCACCCGGTAATGCTGATGATGCCATCAAAAGCCATTATCGGTGTTAATATGCTAAAGATAGCTGACGACAAACCGCAGGTGATACAACGTTGTTTAGAAGCCGTGATAAAATTATATGAAGAAGGAGTTTTCAAACCAAATATCGGCAAAGTATTTCCTGTAAGTGAGATCGCCGCTGCACATGAATACCTGGAGAAACGAAAAAGCATGGGTAAGATCGTTATAAAATGGTAATCATTATCATTGATCACCAGCCAGTAACCAATAAATTTTGTGCTGCCTTTACACTGCATTTCTGATATGTTGAATACGCTTTGGCTGCAGCCACTCTCACATCACTGCCACTGATATACGCTTCCAGCGCATCATGCAGGGTGTAAGCTTCCGGGCTCATTAATCCGGTGCTCCACAATAAAGGATAGGCTTTTGTTTTTTTCATATGTGCTGCAAAATATTTTTTACTGATACAAGCCAGCATAACAGCATCTCTTTTCTTACCATCACTGTTTGCAAAATTTTGATCCAGGGAAAAGTCCATTAGTCCGTCGTGGCCGGTATATGCAACCAAAGAAGCATTGCCGCCGGTGCCGATGGTTTTTCCTTTTATTTGCATAGTGTCTTTACCAATTCCTGCACAGTAGTTAAAAAATTCAACTGTACAATCTTTAATGAACTTTCCATTGTATGCGTCTGCTACAAGGTAATAATTACTCTTACAGTGTTTAAAAACCAGCCGCTCCATCAACGTATCATTAACTTTTACCCGGCGGATAAATATCCAATGGCTGCTTTTTTTAAAATAAGTTCTTACGCCATAGCCGCAACCCCAGTACAGGTTATCATCAGGATCCTGACCGTTGCCAATTTTTGCAGGTACGGGTACAATGCCCTGGTATTTATTATCACACAATGCCACCAGTACGTGAATGGTTTTTGTGGTAGTATCATAATTTTTTGCCGGAGGTGCCTGTAGTGCCAATGATCCTTTTTTTCTGGCAGCATTACTGGTACAATGCAAATGAAAAAATATAACAATAAGTAAAGCAGCAAATATTTTCAAGTTGTTGGTATTTTGAATGATGTTAATTACTGGTAAGGTGAAATTGCTTTACCTGGTAATGAGCCGGTTGGTTTTCAAAATAGCATACATGCTGAACAATTACATTTCTTCCCATGCCATCCAAAAATCCAGCAAAAGACTGGCAACCTGTTCCTGGCAAATGCATGCAACAGGTTGAAAGTTACATGCAACTTTTTGCCCTAAATCTCTATCTTTATCTTTTAACACAGAACCACAACTAATTGATGAAAAACCTTTTGTTTTCCATAAGCTGTTTATTATTAAGTTCAGCTGCCATTGCACAACCTGGTGGCAATACGGATACTATTTTCAGGGCCAATGCCAATGCGTTCAATCCAAAAAACAATCCTTTTAAAGCCTACGCCGGAAAGACCATCCGGCAGATCAAAATAAAAAATGTGGGTTTTGAAGGAGATATAAAAGACACTACCAAAGTGAACGGTGGTTTTGGCGTACGGATCGGGAATGCCTTGCATAAAAACACTACTCAAAGAGTAATTGCCAACAACCTGTTGTTTAAAGAAGGTGATAAACTGAATCCTTACCTGCTTACCGATAACGAAAGGGCGCTTCGTGATCTTGACTATATCCAGGATGCATTGATCATTGTACAGCCAACCAGCCAGGGTGATGCGGTGGATCTGCTGGTATTGGTGAAAGACGGTTTTTCTATTGTGCCTGGCGCAGGTGTGGGGGGTACAAAAAAATACAAACTGGAATTAAAAGAACAGAATATTGCCGGTACCGGGTCGCTACTCGCCGTAAGTTCATTATGGGAAGATCAGCGTGACCCTAGATTTGGTTTTAGCGGCGATTTCCTGCAGCGGAATATCAGGGGTAGTTTTATTAATTGGGGCATGGGTTTCAAAACCTTTAACAGGTCATTCACCAGCCGCCGGGACGAAGAAAATTTATACTATATCCGTATCGAAAAGCCATTGGTTTCGCAGTACCTGCGCTGGTTTGGCGCCTTTGATCTTTCACTTAACAAAACCAGCAACGCTTATATTGCTGATTCTACTTACAATGACTTTTACAAGTACAATGCATACAATATTGATGGCTGGGTAGGATATAATATCGGAGCCAGGCGGCAGATGCTGAAGGCCAAAATGAGCCCTCTTCGAAAGTTGATTGCCATCAGGGGTATTCACCAGCATTTTAAAGACATACCAGATAAAGAAACAGCCACCAACGACGGACGGTTTGCCAATACACTTGGGGTACTCGGCAGCTTTAGTGTATTTAAACAAAACTTCTATCGTGCCAGTTATATTTATGGTTTTGGCAGAAATGAGGATGTACCACAAGGTTTCACCGCTTCTTTTATCGGGGGCTATGTAAAAAAAGACAGTTTAAGATTGCTGACTAAAACAAGACCTTATTTTGGAACGGAGTTTACCATTGGCAAATACAGTAAAAAAGAGTTTTACAGTTTCTTTAATGTGAGGATGGGTGGTTTCCGTTATAAAAGCAGTTGGGAGGATTTTGAACTATTTGCGAGTGGTGATCATTTCACCAAACTGCACAAAATGAATGGCAACTGGATGCGTCGTTATTTCTTTAGTGGATCTTTTGCAAAACAGTTTTCCAACACTTTGAATGCACCACTGCAACTCAACAGCGTATATGGTCAGCCTTTTTTTGAAGTACCAAAAGACTCTGCTTACCTGCCACCAAGCGGCGACCTGCGGATAACGAGCAAGGCAGAGATCGTTTTTTATAACACTAAAAAACACTGGGGATTTGGTTTTGCACCCTTTGGTTTTGTTGACGCCTCACTTATCAAAAACAAAGGAGAAGGATTGGGTAAAAGTGACCTTTACACCGGTTTGGGCGGCGGCTTCCGGTTGAGGAATGAAAACTTATTGTTTGGTACCATCGAAGCCAGGCTCTCTTATTTCCCCCGAACACTACCGGGCATGAATAGCATCAAAGTAAAGTTCAATACCAATTTGAGGTATAAGTATAATAATAGCCTGGTAAGAAGGCCGGATTTTGTGGCGGCGAATTAGGAAAAGTTGATGTTTAAATTTCCCTGTTTAAGCATTTAAGTAATAAGTTCCCCTGCTTACACATATTATACACAGGTAAAACATGACCAATCATGCTATCCTAAAGATGATAGAAACTGAAACTTTAGTTTTGACTAAATGGCAATTATTGTGGCACTATAGCATCATAGGCATATTATTGATACCAGAATAGTGCACCCGATCAGCATCTCTCTTAAAGTGGCCCACATCCAAAGATGTCAATCAATGTCCTCCATAATTCTTCTCCCCTGCTTCCACTGCAATTTGTAAATCATTTTCTTTGGGCGGTATAGGGCAATTATAACCAGTGGTATAGGCACAATAAGGGTTATACGCTTTATTGAAATCAAGCAGACAGGTATTTCCCTCAATATCATTCAGTAAAAGGTCGATATACCTGCCGCCACCATAGGTATCCAGGCCGGATGTTTTATCAGTAAAAGGAATAAATAAATAATCGGTATAGCCTGGAGCGGCGATGAGTTGTTTTGATTGGTAAATGTGCAGTGTACAGGCAGAATCTTTCACAGTAAAAGAGAGGGTGCCAAACACCCTGAAATCTTTTTTGATCTTTCCTGATGTGGACATGGCAAACCACTCACTGTTTTCTCTTTTTACAAACGTTGCTAATACCCGGTATGATTTTTTAACCGGGTAAAACTGCATTTGGTGTTTGTCTGCAGCTTTTACAACTTCATGACTATCCACATACTTTTTTATAAAGCTATTCAATGAATCTTCATAAGTTTTAGACTGACCAAAAGAAAAAACAGGAAACAGTAACAGGTATAAGAGGAAATTTCTCATTTGTAATTTTCCTCACAAGATAAGGATTGAAATAAAAAAAGCGGCTGCAAAACAGCCGCTTTCGCTTCAGCAAAAAAACTGAAGCCCCTTCAATCAAACACTGGATTCTATCAGCGGGATTATTTTTTGTCAGCCTTCTTTTTTTCGTCTTCAGAAGGGAGTTCTATAAACTGACCATCTTTCAATTTTATCTCGCTGCCATCTTTCTTTTTTAAAGTGCCATCCTTTTGAACAATGGTACCTGATGGAAGTGTGACTTCTTTTTCTAATGGCATCATGGTTCCGTCCTTTATGATCACCATGGCACCATCTCTCATCATCACCCTGTCAGAAACTGGTTCAGCTATCACAGGCTTCTGCTGCATAGATGAGTCAACTTTCTTTTCTGCGGGCTTTTGCCAATTATTCAGATTACTGTCACCATTGTTCTTTCTGTCAACAGAATCTGCATTCCATTGTTTTGGTGTTTTGCCCAAAGTTGTGTCAGGGGTTTGAGCCATTGCAGTGCCGGCACTTAATATCACGGCTGCTAATGCGATTGTAATTTTCATAGTCTAAATTTTTAGAATGATTGTATAATGTGTTTAGATTCTTGCTTAGACAAAAAACAAACCATTTACAGTATAAGTGGCGGTCTATGGCAAAGTTTTAACAGGCCCGGGTCATATAAAAGATTACGCTAAAACTAACGGGATATTTTTACCACGAACAGGGGAAAATTTGGTGCTCACCGGAAGGAAACAATCAACAATATTTTTGGTTTACAAATTGCCCTTCTTTGCCTATTAATTAACACTAAAAAAAAAATATGTCAGCTATAAACAATCTTTCCGATGATAATGCTATTTTAAAGATGAAAGAAATTGCAGAGCGTGTCAACACCTGCATGTTGTGTACAAAACTCTCGTCTATTCCATTTCATGCAAGACCAATGAGTATCAGTAAGGTGGATGAAACGGGTAAGTTCTGGTTTATGAGCAGTGGTGAAAGTGATAAGATTATGGAAATCCAGCAGAATGACCAGGTTCAATTAATATTTTCAGACCCATCAGGTTCACGTTATATGAGTGTGTTTGGTGAGGCAGATATTTTTACAGATCAAAAAACAATTGATGAAGCCTGGACCCCTTTTGCAGGCGCCTGGTTTACGGATGGTAAAAACACACCAGGTCTTTCCGTAATCATTGTACATCCAACCTATGCTCATTATTGGGATACAAAAGATTCAAAAATGATTACCTTGCTTAAGATTGCTGCTGCGGCAATTGCCGGAAAACCATTTGATGATGGTGTGGAAGGAAACCTCACCGTAAAAATAAAATAATCATGAAAAAAGTAATCATCGCACTTGACTATGACCCATCTGCAGAAAAAGTGGCCAGGTTGGGATATGATGTGGCAAAAGCAATGAATGCTTCAATAATGCTGTTACATGTGGTAAACGAACCGTCGTATTATGAAAGCAGTGCCTATTCACCTATCATGGGCTTTGTTGGTTTTTCAGCCCCGGATATTTTAGAGATAGACCGGGGCCTGTACAACGAGGCACAACGCTTCCTGGATGAGTCAAAAAAGCATTTGGGTGATGATAACATAGAAACCAGTGTACTGGAAGGTGATTTTTCAGAAGCTATCTATACTATTATTGAAAACAGCCATGCAGACCTGCTGGTGATGGGAACCCATAGCAGAAGCGGTATTGAAAAATTATTAATCGGTAACCTTGCTGAGAAAATTTTAAACCGGATCAGGATTCCCCTGCTCGCCATCCCCACCCATAACGAGGATAAATAATAAATTGTAAAATCCTTTTTCAAAACGTTCTTCTTTGTAACTTTCATGCTGACGATATTGGCATGGGTTGCATTTATTTTAAATATACATATATTGGTTTCCGGATGGATCAAATTCTTTTTTGGTTCGGCAACAGTTATCCTGTGCGTATACAGGATTGTAAAGAGGCAGGCTATACCGGCGCAGTTATTAGAAATGCAGAACAAACTAAATCATATAGTATCGAATGAAAAAGTTAGTAACAGCAGTTGTTATATGTTGCGCACTGCATTCCCTGCAAGCTCAAACAGGCGGTATAAAATGGCAATCTTTATTCAATGGCATTAATCTAAAGGGATGGAAACAGCTAAATGGCAAAGCCAGGTTTGAAGTAAAAAATGGTGAAATCATTGGCACTACCGTTTACGGTGAGCCGAACTCCTTTCTTGCAACGGAAAAGGAATATGGTGATTACATTCTTGAGTTTGAATTTAAAGTGGACAGTACGATGAACTCTGGTGTACAGTTCAGGAGTGAAAGCAGGGATGATTATAAAAACGGAAGGGTGCATGGTTACCAGTATGAAATTGATCCATCTAAAAGAAACTGGACAGGCGGCATTTATGATGAAGCAGGAAGGGACTGGCTGTATCCACTTGACCTTAACCCGGCTGCCAAACCAGCTTTTAAACAAAACCAATGGAACAAGGCCCGGATTGAATGTATTAGCCATAGCATAAGAACATGGATCAACAATATTCCCGCTGCGTTTTTAATTGACAGCATTGCTTCAAAAGGATTTATTGCCTTACAGGTGCATGAAACAGGTAAAGATGACAAAGATGGGAAACAGGTGCGCTGGCGTAATATCCGTATTCAAACAGAAAATATACAACCTGCTGCTTTTATTGATCAATTTGTACTGAACCTTACGCCAAATCATATTGCTGTTGCTGAAAGCAACAATGGGGTCACGCTTTTGTGGGATGGCAAAACGACCAATGGCTGGCGGGGTGCTTATAAAAATAAATTTCCTGTAAAAGGCTGGGAAATCAATGACGGTATATTGAGCGTACAGCCATCTACCGGTGGCGAATCCACGAATGGTGGTGACATTGTTACAACAGGCATATATGGTGCGTTTATTTTACAATTTGATTTTAAACTCACAGAAGGTGCCAACAGCGGATTGAAATATTTCGTAACAGAAAAAGATACGGCAACCGGTTCTGCCATTGGTTTAGAATACCAGTTACTGGACGATGAAAAACATCCTGATGCCAAACAGGGTGTGGTTGGCAACAGAACGCTGGCTTCGCTGTACGATCTTATTCCATCCTCGAAAGAACCAAGAGCAAGAAGAAAGACAGGGGAATGGAACCGGGGTATGCTGATCGTTTATCCAGATAATCGGGTAGAGCATTGGCTCAACGGATGGAAAGTTTTGGAATACCAGCGTGGAGCTCCTTACTATTACGCTTTAGTTGCCAGGAGCAAATATGCTGGCTGGACAAATTTTGGGATGGCAGAAAAAGGGCATATCCTTTTACAGGATCATGGAAATGCTGTTTCATTCAGAAGTATCAAGATACAGGAGTTAAAATAATCAATCAAAACCTATAACAATCGCTATGTCATCCAGGAGAAAATTTATCCAACAAACAGCAATGGCAGGGGCCGGTATGCTATTTTCAAAAATGGCATGGTCTGCTCAAAGCTATAACCGCATCATCGGTGCAAACGACCGTATAAGGGTTGGCGCAGTTGGTTTTTCCGACAGGCATAAATTCAGCCTGATGCCCAGTTTTCTTCATCATTATAAAGAATTGAATTTTGACCTGGTGGCAGTATCAGATATATGGAGTAAAAGAAGGGAGGAAGGTGCTGCAGCGTGGAAAGAAAAAATGGGCCATGATGTGGTTGCCTGCAGGAACAACGAGGAAATGTACAGTAAGAAATTAGTGGATGCCGTGTTTGTAGGCACCGCAGATTTTCAACATGCATTGCATTGTATCGAGGCCGTGAAGGCGGGTTGCGATGCATATGTAGAGAAGCCCTTTGCAGAAACAATGGATGACAATAGAGCAGCTTTAAAAGCAGTGAAGGCATCAGACAGGATCATACAAATTGGTTCACAAAGAAGAAGCGGCGCCAATTATCATTTGGCTAATGACTATATACGTTCTGGTAGTTTTGGTGCTATTACCATGGTGGAACTTAGCTGGAATGTGAATCAGCCAGGCCGTTGGCGCCGGCCGGCATTGCTATCGCAATTAAAAGAAGAGGATACCGACTGGAAACGTTTTTTATTAAACCGGCCTTCGGTTGAATTTGATGTAAGAAAATACCTGGAGTTCCGCTTGTTCTGGCCATATTCATCCGGCATACCCGGCCAGTGGATGAGCCACCAGATTGATACGGTGCATTGGTTTACAGGTCTGCCGCATCCACGGAGTGTGGTGGCTAACGGTGGCATATACATGTGGAAAGACGGCAGGAAAAACTGGGACACTATGACAGCAGTTTTTGATTATGGTCCATTGAATGATACAAGTAAGGGCTTCCAGGTGATGTTTACTTCAAGAATGCACAATGGCGAAGAAAACCCGGCAGAGATATACTATTCCAATGGAGGGGAATTAAACCTGAACAGCAATAAGATCTCGCCCAAAGGCGGGCTTACAAAAAACTTTGCAGATGCTATGGGAATGCAGCCTTTTTTGTTACCGGAAACAGCATTGGCCAACAAGGAAAAAGTGATCAGCTCGGCCAATACCGGTGGTGATGTACTAACCTCCAACCATGTACGCAACTGGATGGAATGTGTAAGAAGCCGTAAACAACCCAATGCGCCGGTGGAAGCAGGTTACAATCATTCCATTGCCACCATTATGACAAATGCTGCTGCCATTACCGGTGAAAAAGTAACTTTTGATGAAGATGCACAGGAAGTACTGGCTGGTGGAAAAGTATTCAAACCTTTCTGATCAGTTATGGGCAATTGGGTCGGGCACCGGGTCCGGATCGTTTAATACAGTACCCGATGAGTTGATATTATTTCCATTTAACAATAGTAACCCGGCCACATGTGGTGCCGCCATCGAAGTGCCGCTCATGACAGCGTATCGTCCGTTTAAAAATGTAGATAAGATCCTTACGCCTGGTGCTGCAAAATCAACTGCCTCATTTCCATAGTTAGAGAAACTGGCAAATTTGCCGGTGCTGTCAATAGCAGATACGGTATAAATATTCCTGCCATTGACCCTGGAGGGTGAGAAATCCATTGCAGGTGATCCATCATTGCCGGCTGCAATTGAAATGTAAATGCCCTTGTTAGCAGTATTGATAACCTGCTGGTCTAAAATAGCAGAGATACCATCCTGGCCCAGGCTCAGGTTCACTACATCTCCTGCCCTGCCGTTGGTACTCACATACGCCAACGCCTGTACGATATTTGACAAAGCACCATCCCCGTTTTCATCAAGCACTCTTAGTGAAACCAACGTAGCGCCAGATGCCACACCCAAAATTCCGGTAGTGTTGTTCTTT
>ENA-UOWO01000693-UOWO01000693.1-activated-sludge-metagenome-genome-assembly--contig:-NODE-693-length-47341-cov-6.190310_pt1 | contig 47341 bp, 57 predicted proteins | sample MGYA00238148_ERZ761564 | MGnify/ENA primary metagenome ERZ761564 (study PRJEB28885, sample SAMN05720194) | activated sludge metagenome | isolation source: Anaerobic digester | place: USA... | reverse complement strand
CATAATTTATATTACCGTACACGCCAATTGCATAGTAGAAGCGAACAACTTTTCCTAAATAGAAATTATCTTTGTGGGCACCGCCTCTAACATTCTTGACTAAAATAAACTTGCGTATATCTTTACATTCTTGAATGGTTTGTTCAATAGGAACGCCTCTCGTTATCTTTAGTTCGCAAGCGGTAATGCAAACAGTCGCCATAGGGTTTTTATGAAATCTAAAAATCGAATAGTCCGATCCTGCATCCCAAGGATTAAAGAAAATGTTTTTGCCTTTAACTTCAATCACGCCATTTTTATCTTGGGGTTTTACAGCTAGATACGCATTAACGTCTCTGCTATGAACAGACGTGTACGTCGTTTCCTCAGTGACAAATCCGGTGATGCGTTCCCACTCTGCGACTACATTGAAATAAACATTATGAAGCTGTTTCGGAACCCGCATGACAATTCCGTCCGTATTGGCCGAGATGACTTCAATGCCGGCCAATTCCATCATTTCAATAAGCATTAGCAAACAAAGCTGCCCTGAGACTGTCACCTGTATCATCAAATCAGGTGCGTACAATATTGACCATGGGGAGCCAAGCTTACCGAACGCACCGTTTACAGTAATTTTCAGAGCTTGAGCAATGGCCTTTAGCTTTGCTTTTTTGGCTTTAATACGTCGGTCAACAATCGATTTATAGACTTGCAGAAAGACTTTGCCTAAATGTTCCGGCATTAGACCTTGATTGATTACGATATAAGGATAGTAAGACACCACGTCCCTATCGAGTATTAAAGTTTCGTCATCAATCTTATGGGTGATCTTCTTTTCACTAGAATGTAGTCCACCGTTACCCATTCGATATGTTGAGTTGCCTATTACAATATTTAAATCTTTAATTTCTTGCGGGATTAAAACCTTACCGTTGTCCATTACTCCATAGTAAGCATTGCGGACAACCTCTAGAACATTTTGCATTTGTGGTGTTTGAAAACGCATCCATCCCGGCACTTTATATTGGTCAACCTGATCTTTAACAATCTTAGGCTTTCTAGGTGCGACGCCGGTTAAACGCTCAATTTCAGCAGCTATAACGTATTCTGCAATTTGAGCGTCAGATTTAGACATAAGATCAACGTTGTATTCTTTAGTAAGCGTATCTCGCAATTCCAATTCTTCTTTTAAATTGACAAAGATAAGTTCTGTAACGTCTAGATCGTTAATACAATAGTTCATCACAATATTTTGTTGTTCTAGAGTCAAGTTGATCCAAGGATCAAACGGCAAATCTTGAATTCTGCTAGAATGCAATCTTGCACCATATGTTTTCAATGAGCCTGTCACCGGGCAAACTTCAATTAAATCAATAACCTTTGTCTTATAGCACTGAAACTTAAACTCTCGTTCGGTTTGATAACAACGCATATCAGATTGGATGATGCTAGTGCTAGCTTGGTTCAAATATTTAACCAATGGTCTAAAATAAGCAAGCCATATCATAGGTATGTCATATTTATTACAATTAAATCCAACGCATGTATAGTTATGTAAAACCCATGATAACTTAAAATTATCAAATCGTTCGCCATCACGTAAAGTAAAAATAAGAACCTTATTAGTGCCGACAAGCTTAAACGCTACCATCCAAAAGTTAGGATAGCTTTCAACGTCAAACACCATAACCTTGCCCACATTTGACCTGAGTTCGTCGTCAGTTATCAACTGATAATCAGATGGGGCGGGAGCGACGTAGGGTTTTAGAGGAACCTTTACGCCTTTCGGCTGAAAATCGTCTAACTCGTCGTCATTGAATGTGATCATGTTGTGCGCCTAACGACAAGACCGCGCATCTTATCGCCCATAAACATAGCTCCACGTTCTGTATAGAAATCCACTGTTTTGGCGTATTTCTCAAGAGCTAATAGCCGTTCACCGTTATAAACAGACCCTTCTCGCAATCCCAACACATCAAATCGAGCGCCTTTATTTCCGTGATGTGTTATCAAACAATCAGCATCAAACCCTATAGTGTTGTCAGAAGCAAAGGCCAATATAGAACGTAAACCATCGAAAAAGCCTTCTGGTACAGGTAATTGAGTAGTCGACATTCTGAATATAGGATCATAGTTCGGTATCTTTCCTTCTAGTAGAGCACTCTTTACGAACGTCCCATCTTCAAACCAAAACGTTGCAGATGTGTCACTAAATCCAAATTTTTCCAATTTACTGGTATGCGCAGCTAACGCTTTAATTGCAGATTTAGGAATGATCATTCCGTGCGGCAGATGTATTCCGTGCCAGACTTCAAACATGCTATGACGGTCAGAAGCAGCGACGCTATGGCCGCATAACCACACGCCTTGAAATGTCGGCGCATCCGACTTCTCGTCAGCCACGGTCGCACAAGTGACCATTGCGCTAAGCAAATCATTGTTGATCAGAGCACAGGGTTGGTCTGGTTGAAGTTCGATTAAATATTCCGGTCTGACACAATCAACATAAACCGTAAATCGACCTGATCTAATGCATAATTGATCCTCACTAACGACTGTATAAAGAACCTCACTGCCTGTCTTTTCAAGAGCCTTAATAAACGATTCAGTGTTAGGACATATCGTAAAATCTTCAACAATAGGAATCCCAATGGACAACTTACCGTCAGTTGCGCTAATCCAACCATTAGCTATTCGGCAATGCGTCTCATAGACATTATAGCCCTTACCCTGAGCATGGCTAATAAGAGCTAGAGCATTTATTAACCTTTCCGCTGCCTTACCGGACGACTTAGGTTTCTTTGCCATGATGTTTCCTAGAACGGTATAAGATCGTTATGTTTCTCGCATCCCGTTGCTATGATTTTGGCAGGTGGCCGAATATTAGCATTATTGTATGTGCAAACCTCTCGCTTGTCGTCAAACGAGTCGCAATTACAGCATGTTCTCACCAAGCCGCACTCTAGCAGATTTTCTGCTATTTCCTTACCCAGTCGTTCAATAAACACCTGTCTATTGTAATTTCTATTACAGATCGCATCATTTATATGCTTTCTGATAGTGTCAGACATAGCTAAAACTCCGCCAATTGAACTTCTGGATATTCCCTGTCTAGACGCACTGTAATAAAGCGGGGTGTTCGATATAGGTGTGAATAGGAAAGTGCTTGCTCTACGGTTGCCGGGACTTCGCCGGCCAGCCTTTGCTGAAACCATCGTTCTGCCCTTGATCTAGCGAAACCCGTATGTTCGAATAGAACAATCTCGCGTATCATTCGCGAGTCCCCATCAACAAAATAACTGCACCATAGTTGAGGTTTAGAGTCCGCAACGTGTTTATTTTTATAAGATTTATATACTGCCTTAATAACAGGGAAACGCTTAATCTCCACAAGCTTTTCTTCCTGATAAACTATCGCATTAAGGTCATGTGTGTTTTCAATATAATTGTTAAACGGAAATTCATATCCACATCCCTCACAAACTCGGGCTGCTGCAAAATTATAAATGCCGCATTGTGGGCATATTTTAACAGGCATCTCGCCTTTGGTGCCACTAGGACGTTTAGGAATGCAGGGATCGTTAACCGGCCCTAGTCGTTCAATATTGGCAGCAAAATCCAAAATAAGACATTCAGACTTAATAAAATCATAGCCTGGAATATATTGCCTCTCGTTAGTAAAATCATATGGCCGTGTTCCTCGTCCAATCATCTGAACATGCAATGATGTCGATTGAGTATGTCGCACAATAGCAATGAGATCGATGGGGGGATGATCGAATCCAGTGGTCAGCTTGTCAGCATTGACAATGGCTCTTAGCTCGCCCCTTTTAAACGCAGCTATAACGCTATCGTTTTCTTTGGCTGTCTTTTTCGAATGGACGCACTCACACGCCACACCTTGCTGCTGTAGTTCAGCGGTCAGGTGCTCTGCGTGCTCAATATCGACAGCGAAAATGAGCCACGCCCAACGTGTTTGCCCATAATGGCAAATCTCTTGTGCGCATTGCTTGTTCAAGCTTTCTTTGTCCACGGCTTCACTCAGTTGTTTTTGGTTGAACTCACCAGCTTGGATTTTGACATTACTGATATCGTAATGCGTTTGAGTAGGTCTAGTTATTGGTTTGCAAAGATATTTTTGAGCAATAAGTTGCTCCCATCCTTCAATACCAGTCATGTCATAAATAATATCAGTAAACAGAACGTATTCTTCACCGGTTTCTTTATCTTTAACCGGATCGGTTAACATGCCTTGACCTTGACGATAAGCCGTTGCGGTAAAACCAATAATTTTAACAGATGGGTTCAATTCTCTCATTTTATTGAAAACAGAGTTATACATACCAGTTTGAGTAGGCGGTATTAGATGCCCTTCATCAACTATTATCAAATTATAAGCTTTAAACAGTTCTATGTTATTGTAGACAGACTTAATACCTCCAAACGTAATCGGCATATAATGGATGCGCTGTTTCAATCCAGCCGAAAATATACCTATAGGCGCGTCTCGCCATAGATATAACAAAGCATCGGCGTCTTGACCGATCAATTCTTTTCTATGAGTTAATATAAGTACGCGCTGATTAGTCCATTGAGTAAAAATAGTAAGAATAAAACCGGCGATAGTGAGACTTTTACCCGTCCCTGTAGGTAGAGCAATAACAGGATTTCCATTATTGGAAGAAAAATAAGAATAAATAGCGTGTATCGCATTTTGCTGATACCATCTTAAGAGTTGCCACCAATCAGGACGCATTATTTGTTATCCAGTTGTGCCCACATTTGACATCCTTCGATTTGCCGATCCTCTGGAATGAAACCCTTCCAATGGTTGCAAAACCAAGCTTTGTTGTCCTGAGCAATCGCATGTCGGCAGCTACGGCAGTTCAACATCATTGGTTGATTGTTATGACATATCTCTGCGTATGTGCATTTTTTGCACATCCAAAATGACGAGTCTAATCCGGCTTTTCTTGGCGGTGTTTGTTGCGTTATGACTTCCTCTGCTTTGCGCAACATGTCATTGCAAATATTATGATCGGGCTTTACAACTTCAAAATATAGACTGTCATCGTCCTTACAATAACCGGCATATATGCAATATTGCATTCCATAGAATGTTCCATATGTGGACATTTGCGTGTAATGTTTAGGAAATGCCAAGATAACGCCGTGATTTTTTAGCTTGGCGAAGTTAACTTTATTGTGTGTCTTGAATTCTAAAAGAACATTAACATTCAAAAGAAAACTTATTAGAGCTTGCAACTCTTTCGGACCATAGCCGCCGCGATAGCAAGCTTTACTATCAAGCGATCCGCCAAAATGTCCACCCACTGCACTAATTCTATGCTGTTGAGATGTGGACTCATCTAGCTCTGATACCTCAAAGCCAATAGACCTAAACCACTCAACAAATCTAATTTCTTCTTTATGACCTGTGTTGAATAATCGATATTGTTTACCAGTGTAAACACCATGCGTCGCCCAACGAAATGAATACCATATCTTTCTAGCGCATTCTTCACCAATAATTGACGCCCCTAGATGTTGTCTAGGTGCATCACTATGGTATATCTCTTGACAAGACAAGTCAACGAGAGCGCCAATCGCTGCGCCGGCTTCCTTCAACATATCGCACCTTTAGAGAAAAAATAGGGCGCTAATTATGCGCCCTATAGTAGTTAGATATGGAAGAGATCAGCTTTGGTTATTCATCCATGATGGGGCTTCACTGTTCTGCCCTTGAATAAAATTCTGTCCCTGGGGCTGGAAGCCGCCGCTCTGATTTTGTCCCTGGGGCTGTTGCTGTTGGAATCCGTTCGGCGCACCGCCGGTATTCTGAGGAAAGCCGCCCTGTCCCTGGGGTTGGAAGCCACTGCCCTGATTGACATTCGGCTGTTGCTGCTGAAACCCGCCCTGACCTTGACCTTGAGGATTGAACCCGCCGCTCTGTCCCTGATTTTGTCCCTGGGGCTGTTGCTGCTGAAATCCGCTTTGACCTTGGACTTGGCTCTGTCCCTGGGGCTGGAAGCCGCCGCTCTGATTTTGTCCCTGGGGTTGAAATCCGCCCTGTCCCTGGGGTTGACCTTGATTGTTCGGCTGGAAGCCTCCACCGCTCTGATTGTTCGGCTGGAAGCCTCCACCGCCCATATGGGTAGGGTTCGGCTGTGATCGCGGATTAGCACCGGGAACGTTGCCTTGCAAATCCATAACTGTCTTGATTTCAGTATAGCCTTTTTCCTGCCCTTCCTTACTGTTTTGCGGACCAATTTCGACCTGCATCTGACGGCCAATCAGCATCTTGCCGCCGTCTTGCATCGGCAGTTGCTGAATACCGATGCAAGCGCACAATGCCGAGAGTTGCTGCAATCCTCGCTTCGCAGTGTCCTGCTTTTCGTGACTGACAACATAATACTTGCGGATTTCGCCAGCATTCGTTGTGAATGTCACAACAAAATTGAATCCAGTCTGTGCCGAATTCTGTTCGACATCTGCGTTTGAGATTGTGGCCTGGAACACTCCAGGCGGATGAATCCCACCTTGCGATTGATCCGGTGCGTACTGAGACGCATCGAACGTCATATTGAAACCGCCCATTTCGTTCAACTCCATGTTCACGATAGATAGAGAAGCGTATTCAGCCCAATCAGTCCCGAATCGAGAAAGTTTGGTATCAATTGTTAACTGTTTTGCTTCAAACCAAGTCATTAGCTTGTGAGAGCAAGTTACAGTCTTCCAATTGAATTCCTTCATGCCTTTATCCGTAGGCACAAACATAAGCGTCCAGATTAGCTTATTTGCGTCTTTCAGATAATTGCAACAAAACTCACGCATGAACTTATGCGTTAGCCCTGTATTCAAATTTTCAGTTGTCACTGAAGATTTGGACGTTTCTGTCGTTTTTGTTGTTGTTCGTTTTGGTTTGGTCAGAGGCGGATCAGGTTTGGCCTGAGTCGACGGACCAAAACCCTTCGGGGTCACACCTTTATCGATTGTTGCTACTGCCATTAGGACATCATCTTTCTGAAAATTGTTGCCAAGCCGCCACCAGTCTTAGGGTCCGCATCCTCTAGCTCATTGAGTCTGCCACTGCGATCTTTGGCAGTGTATTCAATACTAGGTTGCGTTCTAAGCAATCTCCATTTGTAACCCTGTCCCATACCATAGGCATTGTTCATATCGTCAAATGTATGGAGATAGAAAACTTCATCAGTGAAATACGGAGCAGCCTGAGCCAACTTCTGCCCTGGAAATTCAGGAAGATATTTACGAATTCCCGCTGCGTCCTGAGTATTCCCACACTTGGCTAACAACGCGATGTGTTTGCCTGAAATGTCTCTAAAAGAGCGGAATGCCGAAACAACTTGTTCCTGGACCTTCGGATATAATTTCCGAGGATCGGCAGTGCGTTTCATTTCCTCGCTAAAGACTTTCTCTGCAATCTCCGACATGCTGTCTAGACATATCGTGTCGAATTTCTTTGCTTCTTTACTCTGCGTCAACCACATAAACACGTTGGCCAAATCGGCAATCGTATTCACCTTAACAGTAGGTATGTCAAAATCCCTGAGAGACAACAGACCATGTTCAGCACTGATAATGAAAGGATTAGGAGCGCTAGCGCATAGGCGCGTTTTGCCCGATCCTGCCTCCCCATATACCAGAACCTTGCACCCATGGATATGAGCAGCCTGTCTAGAGGATTGTATATTTATCGATACAGTTGCCATCAGCCCTTCACTACGGTAAGTGGTGATTGATATGGACGCATTACTAATCCACCCTGATTGATATATTCGCGTTGTTTCGGATGCATGCGAATATAGGCGGAATAGCTAGGACGGTGCCACTGCGCATCCTCGCGCATTGTCTGATCGATAATTGGATAGCCGCATGTATGCATCAGAACTGCCTGTCCTGGCGTAGTGCAGCTACCGCAATGAGAAAACGCCGGAGCGAACCCTAAATCGACATCGCGCGTGATCACGTGGCCTTTGCAGCCGTCACAGACGAATATATTGATCCTGTCCTTCCGATCAATAGCGTTGCCGGCTGCGATAACTTCCGAAACATGCCGCTCAATATTATTGAACTCAAGAATAGAGAGCACGTTATTGTCAGGATCGATAATCATTTCTCTCCATCCGAGGTTGGTTGAATGAATTCGATTTGTGGTGATCCCGGCTTACTCTCAACGTATCGAGATACTATAGATTTAAGGTTGTCAGGAAGATCTTTAAACTCGTTTACTGCGACCTTTGGCTCCCATTTGATCAAACGATCAATAATAAAACCTGCCTGATTAGCAGCCTGTCGGAGTTCGATGCACATGGCCTCAACTGCATCAATGACAGTCGGCTCGCGCTCACCCTCGGCAGTCTGAATATTGGGGAAATTATTCGGAACTATAAATTTATAGCTCCATGGCAATTGCATTTTGATTTCATAGCCATACTCGAATGCATGGCGATTCGTTCCCTCGCGGGGCTTTGGAAAATAGCGGTTAGTTATCTCTTTGCGAAAGGTCTTTTCCTGAACTTTGAGACCGTCCATCTGTTCTTTGATTTTATACCAGCCGAACGTCAGTCCGGCATCGTCCAGCGTCTTTAGATTGGGCGCTGTCTTGAGATCATTAAACGACATACTCGATCCACCCCGCCGTCCATGTGGCCATACACTATGCGTAGTTGATAAAAAATTAGCAGTCAATCGCGATTTTTGCTTGATAGGCGCGCGCTAGATGCGTAGCGTCCCGGCCTCAATAGTCCGACAATGGTTTTATCATGCGCGATCCACACGACCAAGACATTATTGAATACTGCAAACGTGCGCTCAATGAACGTCCAAGAAACGTTAAGATCGAAGACGTTGCGATCAAGACAAGTTTGAATAGGCATTGGCTTAATTCGTTCGGGCAGGGAAGAATTAAAGAGCCTGGCTTTTCTAAAATATGCACTTTGTATCTATGGGCAACCAGCGAGAGTCTAATCAACACAACTCGCATTTAGAGTTACCCTATGTCATACAACAATATACCGCATGAAATGCGGTTATTTAAACAGTGGATCGTATGGAAATATGAAGATACCGGCAGATTAAAACCTGATAAAATTCCCTATATCGTTAATGGAGGCGGTAAGAAAGCCTCAGTCAGCAACCCTAAAACGTGGGTAGCGTTTGATGATGCCGTTGCGTTTCTAGAGACTAATTATAATGTTTATAATGGATTAGGATTTGTTCTTACCTATAACGATCCTTATGTTTTTATTGATCTAGATGACGCAAGCTCTAACAAACAATTTCAAGCAACTCAAATACAAATAGATAAGGCATGCAAGACCTACTCGGAGCTATCTCCTAGCGGCAAGGGTCTGCATATCATTGGTATTGGCGGCGTGCCGTCAGGACGTAAGAAGAGCTACGTCGAAATTTATTCATCAGGCCGGTTCATGACTATGACTGGCAATGTTTATAGATCAATGCCTATCAGAGATATTTCAGAACAATGCGAATGGATTTGGTCACAAATGGGTGCCCAAACCAATGCAGGGCAAAACGTTAACGCGCCGGAAACTAAACCAGATACCGAGATCATCGCAGCGGCCGCTGATTCCAAGGTCGAGACTAACGCTCAAAAGTTTCTCGATCTATATAACGGCAAATGGCAAAATTATTACAACTCACAATCTGAGGCTGATCTATCTCTAATTGATATCATTTCATTTTATACGCAAAACAGAATACAAATTATGCGTATATTCAGAAATTCAGCTTTAGGTAAACGAGATAAAGCTAATAGAAATAAATACGTTGCTGATATGATTACCAAATCATTCGACAACCAAGTTATGCCGGTTGACGTTCAAGGATTAGCCGAAGCTTGCAACACCGCAGTTCTCAAGGCTAGGCACAACAATAAAGTAGAGCCCGAGCAAACAACCGTTCACGGCATTGATATATCATCATTGCCGGCGCCTACTATGCCTAAACAAGAGCCTAAGCAGGAAGGCCGGCATTCATTTAGAACATTACAAAGTTTAACTGATCCTAAAAGTCCAACATATGTTATGGGCGGAACACATCCGGCCTATCTAGAACAAGTGTGTCCTGGATTAGTCGGACGTATAGCGAATTTCATTTACAATCAAGCTGTTTTGCCTGTTCCCGAAGCGGCCATTGCAGCGTCATTCGCATTTATGACAGCATTCACACAACGAGCTTACACAGTAAGCGGAACAGGATTAAATCAATATATATTGCTCTTAATGCCCACTGGAATGGGCAAAGAGGCGATGGCTAGCGGTATAGATAAATTGATCTATGCGTGTAAACAACATACGCCTATGATAACCGATTATTTCGGCCCATCAACAATTGCTAGCGGTCAAGCGCTACAGCGCAAACTTGTTGAGCAGCCGTCTTTTCTATCAATTCTAGGCGAAGTTGATAAAACCATAATTCAGTTGAGTTTAAAAGAAGGTAACTCGCATAAGATCGAACTCAGAAAGCTTATGTTGGACCTTTACAATAAATCCGGCCCTATGCGCACATTGCGAGACATGATCAGAGCCGATAAGAAAAATGATATTGAAGACTGCCAATCACCTACGTTTAGCATTCTAGGCGAAGGTGTGCCCTCTCGTCTGTACGAAGCATTAAACGAAGGTATGATTGAAGAGGGATTGTTACCTCGGTTTACAATGTTCGAATATAAAGGTAAACGACAAAACAGAAACGAGAATGCACATCTAATCCATCCTGATCCTAGCCTAGTAGCTGATATCTGCCATATCGTTGAGTATTGTCATAAAGCAAATCTTGACAATAAGCATATACACATAAATTTCACAGATGACGCTAGAACGTTGTTGAGAGACGTTGAAAGGTATGTGCAACAGCAAATCAATGACGACTACGCGCATACAACAGTTAAAGACCTATGGAACAGAGCGCATCTTAAAATGTGCAAACTGGCGTCCATTATCGCGATAGGTTTGAATCCGTATGTTCCCACAATTGACCTGATAGCAGCCGACTACGCCCGGCAAATCGTTCTCAACGATACGATCAACCTGATCAAGAAATTCGAGCGAGGCGAGATCGGAACGCCGGCCAATGAGATAGCTCAGATCAACATTGCAGTGGAGGCAATCAAATATTTTCTAACGACTGACTACAACACCATATCAATGTCGTATGGTGTTAAGTCAAAAATGATCGGCGATAAAGTCATGCCTAAATCGTTTTTAACTAGGAAGCTTACTAGTCATAAAGCTTTCAAGAATGATCGTATGGGACCAAATATTGCTATCAAGCGAGTTATCGGCGCTCTAGTTGATATGCATATTGTCATACCTATCAACCGTGTGCAGTGTTCAAAAGATTACGGATTAGCAACGGAAAGTTACGCCATTGCTAATCCTACCGAAGTTCTAAACGGACAGATAAGACTAGGCTAAGCCTTATCATGCTGTACTAACTCACCGTCTTTATATAACAATATTTCTTTATAAATAATTCCAAGTTGAAATTTAAAACCTTTATAAGCGAACTTAGCCTTGGTTCTACTTGTAAAATTGAACGTCTTCCTTTGATTTTTATAATCAACAGTCACAGTGCGATGACGGTACATGTCTCGTGTCCCATTCGATATATGCGGTAGGACGTGGGTGTCCTGGCGAGAAGGGCGTCCTAGCGAGCCCTAGAGCCTCCCATCGCAAGCGGTGCGCTGTCGGCGGTCGAGCCCTAATGACGAATGACAATGCCGGCGTAAAGCCGGCATTTTATTATTGAGCGTAACGTTCTCGCAATGAGCGTCGGTTACGTCTGTGTCTTTTCTGTTTCAGCGGATTTCTGCTTTCTAAGCTCAACCGCCTTCTTATTACCAATGAGCGCTTGAAGCATTCCGTTAGGGAATCGCGCAACGCCGTTGCATTCCAAACAATACAAAGTGATACCATCGTCATACATCGGCCAATTAGGATGCATCAAAGAATGGTGTTCCGGGCAACGTCTGAGCGTTAACCAAAACAGAACCTTCCATCCCGACCACGTCTTAGGCCATAGAATGTCATTTCTATGCAACCAAAGAACATAAACTCTAAACGCAAGATACCATAACATTAAGGTTAAGAGTATGCAACCTAACCAAACGAGACCATGGGCGAAAAAAAATTCATTCATCACTTAATTTCCTTTTCCATCCTCTCTAATCTCTGCCATTTGTTATCGTTCTGTGACGTGATGCGCCGGCTTCATTCAAGGCTAGCGCATCACGTCACAGATACTTATTACTCCCATCCTGTCCAATCAATAGCATCAACAGACACGCCGGCTTTGTTAAGATCACTCTTAAACTTACCGCCTAGCTTACTCAATGACGTGGTAAGTGAGCTTAATGTTTGAGAGGTAAGAAGCAAATCATTCATATTGTTATCTAGCTCACGAAACATTGTCAGCAACTCGTCAAAACGCAATTTGGTGCCTCGTTCTGATGCCGGCTCTTGCGCAGTCGCTTGGGGTTTCGTGGGTTTTGCTTTCGTCGGCGGAACATATGCCGAATGCTTGTCATCGCGGCTAGGATCGTACTCGTCAAGCGTCTCACCTAATCCGTTATAGAGTGCTAGATTATCGGTAATATTGTTATCACGAAATATCCCGATAACCTCTGCAAAGCGCTGCTGCGCTTCTTCTTCGCTATCCCGCGTCTCTTCATTACCCGAGCTAGAGCGAATATAGAATTTCATCGCAGCTAATTCAGACTGTCTCTTAAACGCCATTTTTATTTCCTCTCTTTTGTGCAGATGTGACTGCCTCCAAATCTTTATCGCAAGCAGTCACATCTGTACAACGCCAAGAATAAGGCGGGTGATACTCTCCATTTTCGTCTAGCGCCCCAACGTACACCCGCCGTCTACTGCCGTCGTCATTAAAGCAGCGACCGCAAAAAGGCGCCACATAACCCATAATCATTACAAGCGTTCCTTATTGTAATAAACATTAGAGTGCCAATGATCTAATCGATCATAAACAGCTATCAATTCATCGCAATCATTGGTAGAACCGAAATAACAACGATCCCCTTCATCCACTAGTCCATTTTTAACACGGACTAGTGTGTTACAAATATCGACGAGCAAAGCGCCGCGTTCTGCTGCCTTACTATCTCTTTCATTGAACAGCGTCTGAATGGTGTCAAGGGATTGTAATATTTCTTTACGTTTATTTTCTGGTAGCTTTTTATTAGAACGAACGTCATCAAACAGTGTTCTAAACAACTTATTGAATCGGCTTGACGCAGTGACAGGCATCGCATCTATTCCTTACTAATCTTTAGATCGAATTCTTTCTGGTCACCATCGGGCAATTTATTAGAGCAAATTTCTTCAAGCAGTTGGTTAGCTGCGACTATGCGCCATTCTAACTCAAATTCTATGGCGGAAGAGGAACGACATTGACAAACGCCAGAGCAACCGCATCCATCGCCAATATTTCTAGCTATCTCGCGCAACGTATGAAGTAAGCGTTGCTCTAATGCGGTTCTTTGAGACAAGGAAACTAGTTCCTGCAATTGGAGGAAGTTTAGGGGGGGCTTGACCCTAGCCCGTCTCAGAAGTTGATGACGTGTTGAGCTACCGCCTTGCCCACATTATCCGGTCATTCAAATGTGGGCAAGGCGTCAAAGTGCGGAATAGATGACTATTACGTCGGCCAAGGGAAAAGATCAGGGAGCGGAGAGGGCTCGCACAGATGTCGGTCTTCATCGCCACTGGTGCCGTCCGGCGTCCAGTAGCCTAACATTCCGACTATCATGTTCTGGCACAACGCGTCAGGGTCGAAGTCCATGTCCATCCCGCTCATTGTTGCCGATCTGACGGCGTATTTAGCCGCCTCGCGTATTTTTTCGGCTACCTCGTTATGTTTGGGATGATTTGTGCCCATACGGAACGGCATAGGTGGATTTTCGGATTTCGAATACATCCAATGATCCTCACTCAGAGGATAGGAGCCCGACATAACACCTGAGCCATCCGGCAATCTATAATATTCTTCGATTGCCTTTCCCATCAATTCAATGAGACTTTTAGTATCATCGTCTTTTGACATAACCGCTTCCTATTCGTTAGAGTTAACTGGACCTTGTCACTAAGTTAGTCAGTCGTCAAGTCAATCAGTCAGTCAATCAAGCATTCATTCACTCAGTCAGTTGGTTGGTTAATTGGTTTCCGTTCTCGGATGATATTATCATCCTCAAAACAAAGAATATGAATAGGTATTTCATGCTCGATTGCAAACGCTTCGAGTTCCTGAAAGATCAACAATGCTTCCGAGATAGTCGGAGCGGTGAGTACACCTTTATGTGTGAGGATACTAACCTCAATACGGTAACGATCCGTGGCTTCAGTTCGATCTTCGGCCATATCTTCAATTTCCTGTCTCGTTAGCATTGTCACGCGTTCTCTTTAACGATAAGTTGAGTATTGATACTATTCTTACAACTCTCCGCCCATTTGAGTTTGATCACAAATGTATTTGTAGAGTTGATCCACTTTCATTTGGCCCAGACGTTCGCTGAACGTATTTGTTGTTGCGTCTTTCATTAACACATGTGCTTTCATCGCACAAAGCAGTTCATTGAATGTGAATTTACTTGGAAGTTGCTTGTATTTAGCACACGCAATGTCTAACTGAGCGGCGACAACCCACTTGGCAATGTCAAGCGACATTTCTGTTGTTTTTTGATTAAACAGCACTTCATCTGAAAGTTTGTGATTTATTCCTTCTGCTGAGTGTTCTCTTTCTTCATTGCAGAGCGTTTCTTTTCCAGCCATTCTGAATCCCTTTCTACGCCTATCCGTAAACACATGTCGAAGATGCCTAGCAGCAAGATGGCGCCGAAAACCACAAGGATCATCAACGCCATCGTCTCATACATTGAGCCGGTCTTGAATGCGAGCAACATGCGGCTAGCCTCAGTCATTGTCATGGTCCAATACTCATATAAGACGGAAATCTTTACGGATCGCTAAAATCGATGTCGTCTGGCGGCACGTTGTTATCACACGCCGAGCACCAAACCATCTTATGAGGTTCATAAGTATCGATATCAAATTTAGCAAGAATTTCTCGAATTCCACCACATTTAGGGCATATGAGCAATGATGTATTTAACGAGTTGAAAACTACGTCGACAGCCATCATGACTTCCTTAGTCACAACAGAGCCCTTGAAAGAGAGCAATAGGTTGCGAGCTTCAATCAGTGTCATGGTCCGACCTTATATCTGAGGATTAGTCTCGTTAACCAGTCTCGCCGGCCTGACTATCGATTTCGCCGGCGAGACCTATTGTTTTGTCAGAGTCTGTCAGTCGCTACCAGGCTTTGCCTGGCCTTCTATTTGACAGACGGCCAGCTAGTCGGCCAAGCCGCGCCATTGGGCCATGCCTGCAATTTGGCGCGAAGGTCTCGAATATTCTGAGAGATGCGGGCGATGTCGTTCGCGGCGTTAGTGGCAGCCGGTGACTCGTTATAACCACTGAGAACAAGCATTTTGGCGATGGCGGTGAGCAATCGGCCATTCGACAGCATCAACTCGTCCCGCTCTTTCTCCAACTCACCAACCGTCACCGTCCGAGAACGCAGCGGGTTCTTCTTGTACGCCCCATCGGGTTCAGCGTCACCTTTCAATTCAGGCTCAGATTCAACCTTATCCTCAGCCTCAACATCAGTCTCCGAGTCCGTAAGCTCAACATCAGTCTCCGAGTCCGTAAGCTCAGCGATCTTAGCGTCAATATATTTGAGGCTGAACAAAAATTTCTCTTTCTCAAAGAGCAACTTAGACTTTATCTCTCCATTCTTATCTTCTTTCAACAACCTGAGCTTTCTTTTATTCTCAATTTTAATATCGTCGTTAATTCGACGGTATAACTTAAACAAAGCATACGTGTTCATGTAAGGATCATTCAACATTTTAGAAATTGCCGGCACATGGTCATAACTAGCTGTAAGGTCCTTTCTAATCCAATGACGCGATATGATAACACGCGTAATGCCGGTTACAGGGTTGAGGATAATAACCTTGAACTGCATCGCCCAAATGTCATGAGTCGCCTGTGACTCGATAAGTTTATTCCAATGCTGAGCCGCGTCTTGGTTATTCACGAAACGGTCGTCACTGGAGAACGTCGCATATTTGACAATACGATAAATTTTAAAGTCATCTTCATCAGCAGCCAACAAGTCCGCTGTCTTAGCAACACCCTCACTGCCAGTCTCGACATTCTCACTGGCCATATCAGCACTCTCGTCGCCGGTCTTGCCAGTCTTGCCAGTCTTGGCCGCATTACGACTATCGACTAGAAGACCTTTCTGGTCGGGAGTCAAATAGACAAATCCAACATCAACAGGTCCATCCGTTTCATAATACATTTCTATTCCTTTCTCTTTAAGCTGCGTTTTCAAGAATTGCATCAACAAACTCTTACCAGTACCTGTCGAACCGCTCATTCTAATCTCAACATTTCTATTACTCATTGGATAATCTTTCAGTTGATGCCCACAATTAGGCGGGTTTTGAGGATGTAGTGAGAATGATGTGCAGTGTGGTGCGATCGAGAGTGTTTAAGAGTGTTTAAGAGTGATCGATTTCTCAGTTTTTCCTTTTTCTCTGTTGGTTGATTTGATCAGATATGCAAGTTTATATCTATCGAGTTTTTATGTCAAGTGGGCTCTCTTTTCTATTTTTGATTCTGGTATAATCAGGAAATGCCTCGTTTTTCATTAATCGTTAACCTTAACATCGGGTGTGTGCCTGATTTCCTAGACGCCTTCCATTAAGGTTAATGACACATTAACTCACGTTAAGGTTAACAAAAGATTAACACGTCTATCCTTCATTAAGGTTAACGAGCAATCAGGTCAACCCTGTCAAGAACTAATTCACATTAAGGTTAATGAGTGATCATTGAGCCTCTTGACACACATATGCGCGATATAATTAACAACACACAAATATATTCAAAACATATTTAATTATAATTAATATGTGTATCATTACGATACATCTATCTGTATATGCATGGCTTCTATTCGCATAAGATATATTATGGAACCCCATTATGAAACACTGCACTGAACGCATGTGTTATATTGATACAGTAATTTATATTTAGAATTAATATTAACTATTAATATACTAACCATGTTATACACAGGCGCCTTATACACAGGCGCCTTACCTAACCGCCTTATCTATATCGCATTAACCTTAACGCGAGGATATTTGGCGATTAACCTTAACGAGATATCATTTCAATGTTAAGGTTAAGGAACATGGTTAATGGACTACATTCGATATTAACGTTAACAAATCTTATTTGAATGTTAACTTTAACAAACATGGTTAACTTATACTGTTTCGGATTAACGTTAACGCCATTTAATCCTAAAGATAATTATATTAACCTTAACGCGGACCTTATGTTGAGATTTAACACAACTTGGCATTAACCTTAAGACGGCCTTAATGAATTTTACATGCCCACATTAGGGCTCGATTAACGCTGTTGAGACCGAAATTCTGTCGGCAAAAGTCCGCTGCAAGGCGTCCAGGAATCGGCGCAACTCATCTAACTTGTGAATAACTCATTTCTGACACTAAAATTAGTGAGTTTTTAAGTGATAGTTTGTGATTGGGCGCCGGAGAGTAAGCCCTTGTAATGCAGTAACTTTTCACCCTTAACTATATACTTTTATATATATATAATTTATTTATTTATTTTTTTAGGAATTTTATCATAAAGATAGGAATTTATGCGCCCCCACATATCCCGAAAATCCTATTAAAAACTCAATAGAAACTGATCAGATATAACACATAAAACATACATAAAACATGATATAGATGAAAACATAATAGATAGACACGTTTAACCTGATCTAACTTATGATCTAAATGAGAATTATATCATTTAATATATCACTTATATATCATATATCCCTATCACACCATTATAGACATTTCTTAGCATATTATAGCCCTATAACTATCCAACAACATATTAGCAGTGAGTTTTTAACCCCAAACGATCCACACACTCCCCATATTCCAGCGGGTGATTCTAGGAATTTTAAATAAATTGTATAACTGGCACTTATCCACATATAGGTTATCGTCAACATCATGTGGAATTTCAATCACATAACCGATGTTGCCAAGTCACTTTGCTAGTCCGAATCTGGAAAATGAAACTATATAACCCGAATTCGCCGGGCCTGCTTACCATCAATTTCGCTAGCAATTGTGGGCACTTGATATTTTCGTCCGAGGCCGTACACTGGTCCCGAACTGTGTGTTGCATTATTATTTCGGGCGGAGGTTAGTGGTAAAAAGCTCAATATTCTCAATGAAAGTCTTGTTCAGGTAAGGATTTTTTCCGAAACGTATAACAGGGCGCTGTTGCTAAAACCACACAAAAGCCCATATAGAGCCGGATTTGGGGCCAGATTCGCTCACTTAGAGGCTCTGTGATAGGATAATAGACGAATCAAAAGAAATCGGAGTTATTGATAGATGAACGATAAGAGAGAAAAAATTCCTTGGACGGCGACGGGTAGGAAAAAGCCGGCATCGAGCAAGCCGGCCGCAAACCCGTCTGATCCGAAATCCAACCGCTCACGTGCCCACACATCCGCCAGGATCGATCAAGGGCGTTGGCTGCAATCGTTCGTCATCGCCAAACGCCAGTCCAGCGAGAATGAGTTGCCTTGGTTCAATCCAGCGAGTGCAACGAGTCCTGTGCCCGAGAATGTGCCTGAATATAAGAAGGACCGGCGACCAAGTTTCAAGCCGAAGATCATGCGTAATTGGCTGATCCTTGCCCGAGTCCTGACACAGCAAGCAAAGCTACGGTCACGCCGGACAATGGAAATCATGGTGCATGATCTTGGCGCTAAGGGGGAATCTTTCACGATAGTCGAGTTCGGTAGACATCGTGGACAACGAGACGATTTCGCCAACGCCTGTAGAAATGTGGGCATTAATTGCGCCATGATCCCTAGGACCAACAAAGTCCGGCTTAGCTACAACCCTACAGGTTGGAGCAGTAAATCAGTGTGGAACGCTACAGCCGAAGCGATGGCCGAAACACTGGAGCAGCACAATCTTCGAGCAACTGTCGATTACAATAGGAATAGATGATGACCGTGCATAGAACCGTCGTAACGCAGATCGAGACTGCGCAAGCCTTCGTCAATCATCACAAACAATTAGACGAAATTGTCAGTGTTGATGATCGGATATACATAATCGCACAGGCCGGAGATGGTTACTCTGTCTATAGATTGCAGTTAGACAATGTGAATGGATATTACCTCCAAGGGCCGGCTAGCGTCATAAGCGAAACGTTCGGCGAGTAAGAGGTTATTAACCATCGGCGCATAGATCGGAAGATAGACGATTGACATGGAATAAGAGACGCTCTAGATTTATCAATAGATAAACGGAGTAAATTCTATGTCAATCGTCATCAGCGCAGTTGTTTTCCGCACTTCGTTCGGTTTCATTCTCGATCTTGTTACTTGCATCGGCCAAGAGATTGAGGTTTGGAACAAGGCGAACGGTTACGGTCGCAGCGCCAAGCGCTCGTGATATCAGCCTCAACGTCGTTTCCATAGGAGTTAGAGTTATGCGCAAACTTTCCTCAAGAGAACGCCGTGAAGCTCTTGTTTCGAGCTATTTTCTTTCGCGCGAACAGCGTTACAATTATGACTTCTTTTGGCACTTGAAAACGGCCGCGTAGTATAGAGAGAAGGGAGTGCTGGACAAAGCTAACGATCAAATCGAATACGCACGAGATGTCAGATTCAAAAATGGCAAGATGCTGCCAGGATAGGAGCTAATTTTGAATCAGTCATTAAATAAAAGAGAAACTGCAATCAGTGAGTTCGCCTCTCGATTGCAGTTTATGGGCGGCATAGACCAGACGATTTCAATAGAATTGGCTGAGTTTTATATCACTCATAAGCTCGCGCGATACCATCAAGACGAGAACAAGGTGAAACCTCTAAACAAGGGCTTCCTTAATCGATCTGTCATGCTCAAGGTCATTCGCAAGATGCGAAAGGCCAAGCGAGGTAGTGTAGGCAAATGATTATTCACAAGCAAAAGACGCGTAAAAAACGTGTTTGCAAGTTGAATAGAACTAAGAGTGATGATCAAGTAAGGGAGATAACCACATTCTTGCTCAAAAGCTTGATGGGTTACGGAAAGCCGTTCAATATAGAAGCTAAGATTGTCCGTAAAAGGCACACACGTTACGTCACAGCAACGGACATAGATCGTAAGGCGCACGTTACTGTCGTGTTTCAAGCTATGCATAAAACAGGCGTGAGACTCGACTATAGACCTGAGCAATCAGAAATAGACGAAATGAATGCCATTCTCGGTAAATAGACACAGGTTGACGGTGCACAGTGGCGCTGTATCGTCAAAGGTGCCTAGTATCGATCTCGACTAGGCTACAGCGGCGCCGCTGCCCGAACCGCAGAACCCCCGAGGCTCAGACGGTTACGGGCTTACGGTGCCGCTGTACTCGCGCCATTCACATAGGAAGTTGAAAGCACAGAATTATGGCGAGGTTTATTATTGTCCGCAACGGACACATCATTGGCAAAGTCAATGGGTCGGAAGATAAGGTTTCAGCTTACATCAAGAAAAAGCATAAAAACAAGGCAACGTATTACAAATTGGCGTATGTCGAGAACGACCAGAACGACAACCGCATGCCGTTTGTTAACTAAGAGCGGACGTTAGGTCTAATTGCTCTTGCAACTACCAATCCAATGAGCTATCTTAGTTTCATCAGAGAGGGAGTTGCACAAATGAGCCTGAATCTTACCCGTTATGAACTGTTCGTCTTCAATCAGAGGAACGGCGCTGCAAACGTCAAGTTGTTCGATACGCGCGGACAGGCGGTAGCTGAGGCACACAGACGTAATGACAGGAAAGCGACCAAGCCGGGACAGTTCAATTCTAAACTCTGGAAGGCGGTACCGTATGGCCCTAACCGCAACTGCCTCTGGCAGGTAGTCGAAGTCCGCTAATGCGGGCTTTTTCTTTAGGAGCAACAGCAATGTCATCAAAGATAGATTGGACGCACGAGAAGGCAACGTCAAACAGCAAAGCGCGAGACGTTCATTCTAGCGGATCATATATCTTTTATTCAAAGATATTCAAAAAGTTCTGCGTTAAATGGGCGAACGGCGAAGCTACCAATTTTAAAACCAGAGAAGCCGCAATTGAGGCTGTCGAATATCATTACCGATAGGTTGCCCACACTTGGATGATCGGTTAGGTTGGAATAAAGGTTAATCGGGAGAAGAGTATGACAAAATCGTCTGAGCAAGTGACGGGTAAAGCCCGTGGTCATATCTTCATATATCTGATGAAATTCGATGATCCAGATTTACCGGCTAATATAAAGCTAGAAGAAGGTAAGGTTTATTATTTGATAATAAACAAAGGGGGCGACTTGCAGGAATATTCGAGTCATCTCGACTATAAAGATGGCCTTAAAAGCTATCTAGAGGCTGTCGAAAAGAGGAAAGCTGGTACGTTATGACAGGAAATAAACCGAATTGGATGACGTGGAACAGGTCCGGTTGGAGTGGTAAGCTTTACCCTGTCATTCACTATTCTACTGAAAATCCTCAACGATCGTTGGAACAGAAAAAATATGTTATCACATCTTATGCGATCGATCCTATTCATCTAAAGGAATTTGAGGTAAAAGAACTTAGCTCTAAAGAGCAACTGCATCTAGTCACGTATTTGTCTGAAATCTATCCAGCGCCGAGAGATGAAGACAATGGCTAATGAGAAATTCAAAAACATCGATCTATATGCGCAGATCGCAAATGTGGGCAAGTATGCGCCTAATTTCGGGAAAGAAAATCTTTGCATATTATGTGATCATAAGCATTTTGTTAACATTGAGACCAGACGCATGTTATATAAAACATGCTTTGGATTAGGTTTTATATCTATTATTAATTTTATCGGTTTGTTTATCACAAATTTCAGCTTGATCAATGTTTTGCTTATAATTACAAGCTTGATATGTATATGTTTGGTTATTACTAAAATACAAATTCTCAATATCGTGATCGAAGGTTATCGCGTTATTCGAGACAACGAACCAATCCCAGAAGGAACTGTAACAGATGGCAATGCTGAGACCCGCTCAACTAGCAGAGAGCAATAAAGAAGACGGGCACCAGATGGCCGTTTTTGCGGAAATTGCCATTAGGATTAAAGAAAAGAGACTGCCCGCTTTTATGCGCTTTGCTTACGCTGTTCCTAATGGTGGGTTAAGAGGCGATACGAGAGAGACCGCTCTTAGGCGTGGAGCTAAATTGAAGGCAACAGGCGTTAAAGCCGGTGTCCCGGACATATGTGTGCCTATTCCGCAATTGAGCCATCATGGTTTATACATTGAATTAAAACGTCCTAAAACGGACAGTAACCGGCAAGGGAGAGAGAGCAAGGAACAAGAGGAATATAAAGAGTTTTTAATATCCGCTGGTTATAAGGTAGAGGTTTGCGTTGGATGGGAAGCCGCCATTGAGGCGATTGACAACTACTTAGGTAGACCATCCCGTTTTAAGGGAACTTCTTATGGGATATGGGAACCCGGCCTATAAATTTCTCTATCGAACCACTTGACATAAAAACAAGGACCGTCTAAGTTCCATTTGTCATCCGACGAATCAAGTGGAAGTTCAGATCCACTACAACATAGAGGTTTAGGTCAATGGCAAAGAGCGCCACTGTTAAAAAGCAAGAGTTTGAACCTTTGATCCCTGATTACATGAATCCGATTCTCAGCGCTATCGTTGCGCACTGGCACGTCGGAAAGACAAACGGCAAGCAGGCGTTTTCATGGCTCACTCAGGAAGCGACCGATGCGCTTTCGAAACCGGAAATGGTCTATGTTTCCGATCACGTTCGATCTGACGGATATCGGGCTGTAATGGCCACTCCCGAAGGCGTGGGCTACGCCGACGCGCACCTTGCTGATACCACGCCGGACAACAATATTGAGCACGCATTCGGCAACCCGGAAGATACGGACAAGGCAGCCGCGCCGGCTGCAAGCAATGGCAACAGCAACCGACGCTTAGCGCCGGCTGTAGGTTCTATCGAGATCGAGAAGGGCATCAAGCCGAAGAACCCGAGTCGGGCTCGCTCCCGCGAGTCAGCCTACCCGTTCGACAGAATGGAAATCGGCGACAGCTTCCATGTTCCCGTCACGGCGCAAAACGATGATCCGATCAAGAACCTGTCATCTTCTGTCTCGAATGCAAATCAGAAGTATTTCGAGCGGGAGAAGGACGAAAACGGTGACGAGATCATCGTCTCCACTCGCACGATGGAGCGGAAAGGGCAGAAATACGAAATCAACAAGTACAAGGGAATGCAGCTTCGACGCTTCTATGCCGAGAAGGTGGATGACAGCGATCCCTCTGGCCCCGGTGTCCGAGTGTTCCGAGTCGAGTTGACCAAGAAAGACCTGGCTGGCGTAAACAACGCCGATGATGCAGACGAAGAGGATGACGACGAGAACGGTGAAGGCGAAGAGTAAGTCATTTCACCCGTAATAATAGCTTGGAAGCCGGCCCTAACAGGCCGGCTTTTTCTTTCGTCGTAATCCGTTAACTATACCTATGGCATTTTCTGCCTAAAAGAGCGATACCGGGCCAAACGGAGTTGACATTATGAAGACATCAGCAATCGGTAAGGCGGCTCTTATCTCTCGCGAAGGCGTTAAAACCAGAGCCTATCGAGACAGCGTAGGTGTCTGGACAATCGGCGTAGGTCATACCGCTGGAGCCGGCGCGCCTATCCCCAAAGCCGGAATGAAAATTAGCTATGCCGAAGCTTTATCTTTGTTTGATAGGGATATCGTGAAATATGAAAATCCCGTTAACGAAGCGTTCCAAGGCATTGAACTGACGCAGCATCAGTTCGACGCTCTTGTTTCTATTTGTTACAACATTGGCGAAGGATGGTTTACTGGCCGGCGTAAGGGCGGCACTGCGTCATTTGTCAAAAGCATCAAGGTTCTGAATTTCAAAAAAGCTGCAATAAATATTATGAAATTCACGGAACCGAAAGAGATCACAACGAGACGTGAAGCAGAACGCGATCAATTCGTTACGCCATATGAGACAAGATTGCCAAAGGGGCGCAGTAACGATGCGTCAACCGTTAAGGTTAACGTTCCGATAACATTTGAACAGCGGACATCTATCAGCCCACCTGTGACTGAATCCGTATCAACGGCAATCTCCACAACGACATTTGCAGGCCAACTCGCTAAATTGTGGGCATGGGCCACGAATTACCGCAAGCCTAACGTCATCCGAGCCTATGAGCCGCCTCCCGGTTTTAAGGGAAATATGAATGTCTATAAGGTTCAAGTGGAGCTTAGAGCGAAAGGCTATACAGAAGTAGGTAAATTGGATGGGTTTAGAGGCGAAGATACGGACGGCGCCTTGCGTTCATTCATTCTCGATAATGGAGATGACTTAAACAAAACTCAAGGTTTATACAAATACGATTATACAACACTTAGCTATGTCGTCACGGGCAAACCTAAGAAAGTTGATCCGTCCAGGGCATTCGCGGACACGCGAGACGTTGCCCACAATGCTCCCGAGGTTATCGCTCCGGTCAACAGTCTCGTCAGGATCGGGCTGTCCGGCCTTGGTTTAGGTGGCCTAGTTGAAACGCTACAGAGCGTGAGGGACGCGGCCGACAGCGCCTCGCAGACCGCCGACGCGGCTCAGAGTGCCATCGCCCAAGCGAAGCCCGTCCTGGACGTGCTGGGGCCGTTTTTCGGCTTTATGGGGCGAAATCCCGGCCTGATTCTAGCCGGGTTTGGCCTATTCGCACTTATCATTGTAACACCGCAAGTCGGGCGAATTGTGCAAATGTTCAGAGACAAGCGCATCAATTAAGCGTGACAATGCGTGATGAACAATCTAGGTCCAGAACTACAATCGTTTCTGACAAATCTTGTGATTAGCTGGGGGACTCCCGGCATAATCATAGTGTTCCTATGGGATGAACGAAGACGACTACAGAACAAGATTGAGAAGCTAGAAACTCAACTAGCCGCCGAAATGAAACTCAGACTAGATCAAGCGTTGTCTGTTATGGGGACAATTAAAGATTATGAGAATACTTTCGAGAGCTTGCGCGATGATGTCAAGACTATGCTAAAGTCTAGAAGTCGGAGCCGAAACAATGATTGACTTTCTATTGCCGCTACGCAAAATCAATCCTTTTCACGGTGCAGACGCCAGCACTAGGCAACAAGAGATAGAAAGATATAGCAGAGCGAATGAGGAATTCGACAAGGAAATAAAAGAAAGAACAAATAGACTGAAACAGCACACAACAGAACTTGAAGATACTGTTAGACGTGCTATTGAAGACTTTAAGGAGTTTGAAGCGCGATGATTGATAAATTCAAGTTTGTCTGGCAGTACTATCTTTTTACTGTCATTTTTGCTCTTACAGTCGCGTTCTTTACCGGCTATGTTATGATTAAGAGCAGCGTTTATTTGTTGTTGCTAAACGGTCTGACCCTTGGCGTTATCGTGTCAATGGTGTTTACCTACGGTCTTTTCTTTTGGTTTACCCTAACAAGCAGAGACCCTTACACGCCGGAACGGCAATGGATTACGGCAAGTGGATTGCTATGGGCCGCTGTTATGTTTACCATATGGTATTCAGTAGAACACCGCTCACCTTACGGAAATGATCTAGTAGTCGACATAAAGTTACTTGCAAATAGATATCTGACAATCATTTCGGGTATTATGTTTATCTTCGCTCCCGATATGGGTAAGTCTCTTTTCTTTGGAGTGTATCGAAAGGTTTTGATTTTTAGCACTCTAGCGGGCTTGATATCAGCTATTGTTACAATCATAATTCAGATTGAACCGCTTATTTCTTTCTTCACAGGCTAGCTATGAGCGCGCTTGTTTCGTCGTTTTCGATGCGTCAGGAAGTCCGCTCTGTCTCAGAGAGCGGACTTCTCGCGCTTAAACGACAGTTCGCAATCGGATTGCTATATGATCCCGATAAGGCATATGACATAGCGAAGCGTTTATTCCCTGAGAATTTTTCAGATGCAATGATAGCAGCCGACTTCTGGCCAACTGATCCTATTGTGGAACAGTGCAAACAGGAACTGTTGGAAGAAAAAGGCGAGATGTATTTTCTGCCAACCAAAGGGCAGATTTTGCGCGAGGTTGTTACCGTCACTCGAAACGCTAACGCAGCAACAGAAAAGTTCCAAGGCTATGGTCTATATGCCAAGTTAATGGGCTGGAACAATGAAGGTGGGGGCGGTACGACTAACAATTTCTTTGGCGGTGATAACAAGGTCATGGAGATTGTTAGAGCGCCCACTGATGATGCGTGGAAGCAAATAGCTATTGAACAACAGACCGCTCTAGTCGAATCCGCAAGACGTGAATTCGATAATGATGAACAAGAAGAAAAACAAAAGATGCTTGATGAACAAGAATGGACCGTAAAGGTTAATCGCTCTTAATGCAGACGAGCAAACAATCGCAGAGAGTTGTTGTTTGGCGACCGCTTCCTGGCACGTCACAAGAAATAGCTCTGGACTCGCGCGCGCAACATACGCTTTACACAGGCGCGCGTGGTCCAGGTAAAACCGATACTCAGCTAATGAGATTTAGACGCAAGGTCGGTAAAGGTTACGGCTCATATTGGCGAGGCGTTATATTCGACAGGCAATATAAAAATCTAGACGACTTAGTTTCTAAATCTAAGCGATGGTTTTTACAATTCAATGATGGATGTAAGTTCTTAAGTTCGTCTAAAGATTACAAATGGATTTGGCCGACTGGCGAGGAGCTTCTGTTTCGCGTTGCCAAAGACATGATTGATTATTGGGATTATCACGGGCAAGAATTTCCTTTTATTGGCTTTAATGAGCTTACGAAATATCCTACCGGCGAAGTTTATGACGCAATGCGTTCGATTAATCGATCATCTTATGATCCGTTAAAGGATGGATGGGTAGGGGGAATTTTCGATAAAGAAAAAGGTTTAACGGTCGGTCCAAAGGGTGAACTGCCGGAACCTATGTTTCTCGAATTTTTCTCCACATGTAACCCATGGGGACCAGGGCATGCATGGGTCAAGCGAGACTTTATCGATGTTGCTCAGTATGGTGTGATTCACACTAAGGTTAAGAAAAACGTCTTAAACCCGAGAACGCAACAGAGAGAAGACATTCGTCTCACACAAGTTGCAATCTTCGGAACATATAAAGAAAACATTTATCTCGATCCCATTTACGTTGCTAACCTTGAAGGACAGAAAGACCCTAACAGACGTAAGGCATGGCTAGCCGGTGATTGGAATATCGTATCAGGCGGCGCGATTGATGATCTATGGAATTTGCGTATTCATAAAGTTCCAAGATTTGAAATTCCGTCTAATTGGTATGTTAACCGAGCTTTTGATTGGGGATCAACTAAGCCTTATGCTTGCATATGGTTTGCCGAAAGCAATGGTGAAGAAATCACATGGAACGGTTTAACTAAGTCATTTCCTGCTGGCAGTATCATCGTAATTGGCGAGTTATACGGTGCAGATGAAACGGGCACAAATGTGGGCAGGCGCGAATCAGCAAGAAAAGTTGCTCAAGACATTATTAAATATGAAAAGAAATTAAAGGGATTTGATGGAATAACTAGAAAATGGGTTCATGCACCTTTTTATCCCGGCCCTGCCGATAATCAGATATCAAACGTTATTGACACAGGTGAAGAGACTATTGAAACAAAAATGGCCGATGTAGGTTGTGAATGGGAAAAGAGCAACAAATCAAAGGGCTCTAGAGAAATAGGGCTGCAACTTCTAAGAGACAGACTAGAAGCGTCTCTAAATAAAGAAGGGGCGGGCTTCTATGTTATGGAGCATTGCACTTTAACGCTTGCTTTATTGCCCACACTTCCGCGCGATGAAGACAACCCGGATGATATTGACACTACATCCGAAGACCATATTTGGGATGCGATTCGCTATAGATTGCTTGCCGGCGTGCGTAAGCTTGCAATCGGAACCGATAAACTAGATGTAGAGATGGGATGACTGCTATGGCCGGTGTCGATCATGTTCGTAAAGAGCTAGCCGATATGCTTCCGGTCTATGAAAAGATCGATGATTTTTGCGAAGGTGAAAGATCAGTCAAGGCTAAAGGTGCGCGTTATCTGCCTATTCCGAATATGGAAATAGAAGATGACGCAAACTCTGCACGCAATAAAAGATATGAAAATTATCTGAGGCGTGCTAAATATATCAACTTTTGTGGCAAGACTTTGGAAGGACTGCTAGGATTAGTCTTTGAAAAAGATCCTCAAATAAAAGTTCCGTCCATTCTTGAGGTTGTTACGAAGAACGCCAATGGATCAGGCGTGAGCTTGTCACAGACTGCCAAAAATTCGATTGCTCTTGTCATCAAGCACGGCCGCGCCGGCATGCTGTGCGATTATCCCGACACTAACGGGAAAGACGTAACGCGGGCTGATATCGAAAAAGGCGATATCCAACCTGTTATTCTTAATTATCAGGCAAGAGATATCATCAATTGGGATGAACAGAGCAAGGGTGCAAAAGTTTACCTCACTCTTGTTGTTCTTAAAGAAATCGCAACCATTCGTTTGCCGGGAGATTTTGAAGCCAAGCGGTTCGACCAATGGAGAGTGTTGGAGCTTGTTGATCCCGATACGCGCGAGCCTACGCAGAAACTGTCGGAAAACGCGATCTATCGTCAAACGATTTGGCGTAAGAATGAACCGGGATCAGCACAGTCACCTGTTAAAGATGATAGGACTTATATTGCTGGCCGACTGGATAATTCTAGCGCTGGCAACTATCCTTTCTCTAAACTGATCTTTTTTCCTAGAGACAATCAGGGAAAAAATCTAACTGAAATCCCATTTACCTTTATCGGAGCCGAGAACAACAGTTCATCTGTTGATAAGCCTCCTATTGAGCAGCTTGTCGATACAAACGAAGGTCATTACATCAATTCAGCGGAGCATGAAGACGTTTGCTATATCGTCGGACAACCGACACCTTTCATTACCGGTCTGGATAAAGAATGGATCAAAGACCAACTTAAAGGTAAGGTTTATCTTGGCTCGCGCAAGGCTGTCTTGCTCCCTACCAATGCGACAATGAATATTGTGCAGGTGAAAGGGACGACCCTTGCCTTTGAGGCAATGAAACATAAAGAAGAACAGATGCGCAATCTTGGCGCTAAGTTTATCGAAGTCAGAAAAGGACCAGCTAAGACTGCAACAGAAGCTGGATCGGATTTGATTGCAGAGAATTCAACACTAGGCTCTATCGCTGATAATGTTGAAAAAGCAATTGTCTTTTGCCTTGAATGGGCAGCTATTTTTGCAGGCGCACAGACACAGGACGGTGACGCAACAGATTCGTCTATCAAATTCGTGCTTAACAAGAAATTCGATCGTATCTTTTCGTCAAGTGCAGATCGAGCGCAACTTGTTAGTGAGTACCAAGCTGATCTTGTCACATTTGAAGAAGCGCGTGAGAACTTGCGTAATTCCGGCCTTAAACTAGGCGACGACGTTTTGGCTAAGAACGTCATTAAAAGCGAAACAGAAGCTGATATTGATATCGAGACAAAAAGATTGAAAGCCCAAGCTCAAGCGACCGGCAAAATAGGCGGTGAAACGTCTAAATCAAATTCTGAGGTTAATCTTAATGCCTGATATTTATGATGCGATGATCCGCCATCAATTGTTTTTGGAGGCGGTCAAGGAACGTGAGGCGAGACTTTCAGAAGATGTCATAATTGGCATTCTAAATTTTTATCTTGATGAATTAGAACAGTTAGACGTTAGCTCTTTGGATGAATTGAGTAAAGGCAAGTTGCTTCTTATTCTGAAACAGCTTAGGGAAATAGCCGTAGAGCGATATGTGTTTTACACTATAGAATTTCTATCTTTCCTTGAACAACTATGCGGCATTGAAACAAAAATGACCGCTAGCATTATTAAAAACGTTAGCACACAACCTTTGCGTAATGTCCCGCTCAAAGAGTTTGGCACTAAATATCAAGCTCAAGTGTGGGCAAATAATAGCAACGCGATTCTCGCCGCAAGTGGTTTGACTGTAACTGAGTATATAGATAATTTTGGTAAAGCTTACATTGGGGCTATCGAAACAGAATTTAAGAAAGGATTTGCTAATCGTCTTAAGATTAGCGAAATTAAAAATGGTCTATTAGGTGAGTATAAAAAACTTCCTAATATGAAACGTAAACGACAAGGCGGAGTTGGCGCCAGATACATGAATCTTGCGAAAGCTACAGTTGAAACGTCTATTCAACATGTGTCAGGCTTTGTGCAGAACAAGATTCAATCGTTATTCTTTGATGAATATATATGGCTTTCTATCCTTGATGGAAGAACTACGGATATTTGCTTAAGTAGAAATCGCCTAGTCTATAAATACGGGCAAGGTCCGATCACGCCTGCCCACACTCGTTGCCGCTCTAGAACGGTGCCGTATGCCGGTAATGAGCCTGATCAACCGAAGAATTTACTTGACTGGTTAAAGCTTCAGCCCGAAAGCTTCTATCGAAGAGTTTTGCCTTTCGAGATCGCAGAGAGAATTTCCAAAGGTCAAGATGCCGGTATTGATCCAAACAAGTTTATCCCTGTTCGTGAACTTGATTTGAGACAGTATCGGGAAACTCTAGGCGCAATCATAGCATAGGGATAAGTTATGTTTAAGCAGAAAATCAGTGCCGCCGAGTATAACGCTTTTGTTGGCGATGATGCTTGGAAAAAGAACGTATATAAGAAAGACGGTGACAACTACCTTTTGGACGCCGAAAGAGACACAGACACGTCAGCGCTTATCACGGCAAAGACAGCCGAGAAGGATCGCGCCGATAGTGCGGAACGTAGAGCTAACGAACTGTCAACATCAATGGCAGCGCTGCAAACGCAATTCGATGCGATGAAGGCGGAACAAGACGCTAACAAGACAAATAAGAATAAAAAAGACAATAACATCGATGCGTTGGAAAAGGATTGGAACGAAAAGATCACTGCCGAAAAAGAAGGCAGAACAAAGGATCGAGAGCATTTCGAGACTGCTATTCGCAATATGGCCATCAACGCATTTGCTGATAGTCTCGCGACAGAGATTTCGACAAGCCCGCGCATGATGCGAAGAGAGATCATCGATCAAATTAGCGTTGAGCTTGGGGATTTCTCAAAGTTGAATCTATCAGATAGCAAGTCGCTATCTGAGGCTGTCAAGGTCCGCATCATGAAAGACGGTCAACCGTCGTCCATGACGCGTGATGAATTCAAGGCCGCGCTAGTTGCAAATCCCGATTACAAAGCTATTATTCGCGCGGGTGGCGGTTCTGGCGGCGGTGCTGGCATGAACGGCCAAGGTGGAGGAGCAGGCGGCTCCAAAGCTTTCAAAGACCTGAACGACCAAGAACGGATTGCCTTGCAGAGGGACAATCCGACAGAGTTCGCAAGACAATCAGCAGAACATGCGCAGACGGCGCGAGGTTACTGAGGCTGATTAACCTTAATCCTCAAATAATAGGGCCTTCGCATGTCTACTTCTGTTGTCCAACTTTCGGACGCTGTCGTTCCGGTAGTCTATGACAGTTATACCGCTGTTTTGACTCCCGCCAATCGTCGTCTTGCCGAGAGCGGTATTCTTTCCCGCTCCGAGGTATTCGACACGATGGCGCGCACAGGTGGCCGGACCCTGGTTGTTCCCTTCTGGAATGATCTTGATACGTCGGGCGAGCCTAACTATTCGAACGATGATCCCGATGACCATGCAGTGCCGGATTCTGTGACTACCGGGACGATGAACAGCCGCAAGGCGTTCGTCAACAACGGTTGGTCGGAGATGAATCTTGTGCAGGAACTCATCGGCACTTCGCCGATGCAACATATCCGCAATCGAACCGGCAACTTTTGGGAGGTAATGAAGACCAAGAGGCTAGGAGCAATCCTAGTTGGACTTCGTAACTGCAACGTGTCCAAAAACGCTTCTGATATGGTTTTGGATATCACAGGCGGCACCGGTGACGCCGCTGTCTTCAACAGCAATGCATTCTTGGATGCAGCTTACACTGCCGGTCAGAACGCAGATGTCTTCACGACTATCGTGGTCCACTCCATGATCGCATCTGTGATGGCCAAAGAAGACGAAATTGACTTCGTTAAGGACAGCGAAGGCAGAATCATTCTTCGCCAGTATAAGGGACTTAACGTCATTACGACGGATGACCCTTCCCTAGTGTCGGGAGCAGGTAACGCACGTAAATTTACCTCTATCCTGCTTGGTCGCGGTTCTATCGGGTTCGGGGCCAGTGCGGGAACGTGCCTGGCATTTGGCGAGGGCACTCCGAAAAAGCCTGTCGAAGTGGTGAGTTCCGCGTCGGCCGGTAACGGCGGTGGGCAAGAAACGCTTTGGGAACGACATACGTGGGTCATGCACCCGTATGGGTTCAATTGGACCGATCCGGCAGTGCCGGCTGAATTCAGTCCGACGCATGCGGAATTGAATGCAGCGGCCAATTGGACGCGAGTTGTTCCGCGAAGTGCGGTTCCGATGGCGTTCCTTGTTAGCTACGCCAAGGCACAGGCATAAGGCTAGCTAACTATTAACTGCAACTACGCTAAGGCTTGAAATACAGCCTTAGCCAATCACAGGAATAGTAAAATGCTATCTCTCGAAAAAAGAAAGGCCGCGCGCAAAGAGCGCAAAGGATCGGCACAAAAGGAAGCCGAAGACTTCAACTACAGGAACTTTCTACAGAACAACAGAAGTGGCGAGAACGAACCCGGCAACGACACTTCAAAAGGATCAACGGAAAACAGCGACGGTGATGCTACCGCACAGACTGCATCACAGCGAGAAGCAGCCGCGATCAAGCGAGAAAAGCAAGAAAGCGAAGGTGGATTCGGCAAGCAACCGACGCAACCGACGCAACAGAACAAAAGTTCAAAAGACAAATAATATAGTCTTTTGATAATATGATGGGGACTTAGGAAAATGGCACTAGAGTTAGAAGACGGCACTGCTAAGGATGACGCTAATAGCTTTGTCTCTGCTAATACTCTAGTGCCATACGCCGCGACCAGAGGCGTCACCATGACGACTCAACAGGCTGAAATTCATTTAACAAGAGCATGGGATTATCTTAATTTATTTGAAGCTGAATTAAAAGGTTCCCGCAAAAGCGAGACGCAATCAGGCATCTATCCTAGGAACGGCGTCTATCTAACCGCCGACTCGGAAGAATACCCTGACAATCTAATTCCGTCACAAGTAAAATTCGCACAAATGGCAGCGGCATTAGCAAGCTTTGACGGTCTAAGTCTGACGCCTAATGTTAGCGCAGGACCGCAACTTAAGCGTAAAGACAACCCGGCAATCAAGCGTGAATGGTTCGAAGGTGCAGGCAATAGCATGCCTACACTTCCGGCCGTTGATAGTTGGTTAGCTGTTCTGAAAGATCGAGAAGCGGTCGGAAGCTTGGCCTTTGCGGACGTGGTTAGAGGCTGATGAATTATTCTAACGACGCAGTCGAGTTCTACAACGATTGCAAGGAAGACGGCGGGCCTATAACCCTAACATTTCCTAACATCAAGGTTGGAGATGACAGCGGGAATGCTAAGCCGTGGGACGGTAGTCCGCTAGAACCTCTAACTAAAGAAACGTTTGCAATTTTCGATATTCTTAGCTCGTCTGTTGCTGATAAACGTCGATTTGGGCAAACCTGTTATTTCTCGTCATATACTTTGACGCATGATGGCGAACAGTTGTTGATTGATGCTTCATTAAGGATAACAGATCAGTCGGGTCGAGAGTATGAAGTTGTAGCCGCTCCCGCTGTTCATATTAGTGGCGGTATTCCTATTCTCTATATTTGTGAGGTTAGAGAATGGCCACAAAAATAAAAGAATACAAAGACTTTTATCTCGGAAATGCAACCGATATATGGAAGACTTTACCGCCGATCATCGGCATCGCCGGCCCTTTCCCTGTTTTATATACAGATTTAGATAGCAATGAAATCCCTAAGCCGCATCCTGGCGATAAGTTATGGTCGCGTTTGACTTGGGATATAAACATTGCGGTTCCAACCAATATTAAGCAAACAACATGGCGTGTAGACGCTTCTCTGTATATGCAGATATTCGGCAGTACTAGGCTAAACATTACAAATTCTAGAGTAGAGCAAGCCGGGCTCTATATGCAAGACAAACTCAACAGCTTAAATAATCCCGATATCATGGTTATGGCCGGTTATTATAGCAGGCGTAATCAAGATGGGGGATATTATGGCGGCTTAGTCACTATGAATTATATTTGGTATGAACGCAGATCGAAAAACGAATAGATCGAAACTTCAATGACTCTAAACAAACGTTATGAGTTCATGTCAAACTCGCCTTCTACCAGATAAGCTGTAATTCTGAAAGGTTAAGATCATGGCTCTCAAGGATACGATTAGCTCCAACTCGACCGAGCTTCTAGCGGCGAGACAGAATGATCCTAAGCTCATTCCTCAGAACGCCGATTGGTTCGAACGTGAGCCTAACGAATATGGCGATTTTGGGCGTCAGAATGACAAGGTCGCCCGTCGTCCGATCAATTCCAGCCGTATGCCGAAGAAAGGAACGCTTGTCGGATATAAGGCAAGTGCAGGATTTACGTTCGACTTTACCTCACAGAATTCCTTACCCACATTTGAGGAATTCTTGTTTGCTAATTGCCGACGTAAGGGAATGGTTAAAAGCGAGAGTATTCTTGCGGACGGCTATGTTCTATCGTCTGGTGGAACGTTGTTCAACGCGGGCGACATTATTTTTGTTGAAGGTGTATCAGCGGCTATTGGTAATCTTGGGCGCAAAATTCTATCTGCCGATGCGGTGGACGCTAAGATCAGTCTCGCCGGCCTGACTATCGATGCCGACGCAGTCGTTACCATCAATCGTGTTGGGCACAGGTTCGCGTCAGGCGACTTGTCTGTTAGCGTTGTGAATGGGCTGCCTCGTCTCAACAGCGCTGCCTATGACATGACTGATTTAGGGCTCTTGCCGGGTGAACAGGTTTACATCGGGAGTGATGACGCAGCGAACCGGTTTGCTAATGCAGCAAATCAGGGATGGGTGCGCATTAAAGTCATCACAGAGGATTATCTTGAATTGGACAAAACGGATGCCCAATTCGTTGTCGATGCCGGTGCAGGCAAACTTGTGGAAATCTATTTCGGCGACGTTGTTAAAAATGAAGCTGCATTGGAAAACCAAGTTCATCATTATGTTGCGTTTAGGCGTCGTCTAGGACAGCCGACAATTGGCAGCAACACTGTGCAGTCAGAGGTTGTTTTTGGCAACCTTGCTAATGAATTGACATTTAGCATTCCTGAGAAAGACAAGACCACTATCGAAGTCGCCTATATGGGACGCGATCACAAGTCATTCGATGACGATAATGATGTGGATGCAGGTGGCAATATCATCAAGGTGGAAGAAGCCGACGCGCTTAACTCCACTGGTGATCTTAAACTTGTTCGATTGTGGGTATATAAGAAAGGGGTCGAGCAAACCGCATCACCGACGCCTCTTATTTCAGGTTTCACTGAAATTGAATTGAATATCAATAACAATCTGTCAGAGACAAACGTTCTTACGCAGATGGGTACGTTTGCTCATACGCCGGGCTTCTTCGACATCGCATGCACAATGAGCGGATGTTTCGTTGAAGTTGGCGCCATGACGCCTCTTAACGAAAACCTAGATTTGACTATGAGTGCTGTCTTTGCCCGAGATAATAGAGGCGTTGGATTTGATATTCCTCTTATGTCTGGAACAAGTGACGGCCCGCAAGTTGAAATGAACGAACCGATCACAATTGAGATCGAAAACGAAGCAGCAGACGGACGTAAGTACCTACCCACATTTGACCATATGCTGTTAGTCAATTATTACAATTGGCTACCTAGCTCGGCGACAACCATATCGTAAGCTAGTTCGAGAACAGCGACATCTTAAGATAGTTCGGCAACAAGAATCACTCAAGGTTATCAAATGAATAGGCTCGTTGACGCTACGGCATATGACACAGACGCTGCCAATACCGGCGTCTGGAAGACATTTGTTGCTCCTAACCTGGAAGAGTTTCGGGTATGTCTTAAGCTCGGAGGCGTTTATAATGATGCCTTCGGTAAAAAGATGCTTGAACTAACTGCCAAGTATCGTAACAACAATATTCAGATGGAGAATATTGAACCGAAGGTCCAGCGTCAGATTGTTGCACAGGCGACCGCTGAAACAATCGTTGCTGATTGGTCCGCTGAGGATTTCGGGCAGCCGTTCTCTGTTGCGGATTGCGCAGCCACTCTTGTTGCAGCGCCGGCGTTCGCCAAATGGGTTAGCGACACAACCAACACGACATCTGATTTTATCAAGAAGGAACAGGAACGTATCGCGGGAAACTAGCATCGGCGCTAGCATATCAGTTAGACTATTTACCTGTAGCTGAAAGCATTATTCATCAATGTTTGAGGCTACAGGTTGATATTCCAGCGCCGTACAATGATCCGCCTGTGTTCGATTCTGTTTATAACATTTATTTCAGCGCATGGAATGAGCTAAGTTCATCTCGTCAGCGTTCGCCAGATGGGGTCATAGTTTATGACATTGCTAGAAAGGATGTTATAGAATACGCAAGAGAAAGAGGATGGAATTCTGATAGAGAGTTTATGGATCAACTGCATCTAATAGTCAAAAGACTTGATGATGTGTTTGTCCTAAGAGAGAATAAGCGCATAGCCAAGATAAAAGAGCGTCTTGAAAAAAAAGCGCAAAGAAAGCAAGCTAAACTCAATAGAGCTAAAAGGCGTCGATAATGGCTAAGGGCGGCGAGATCAAACCGAGAGCTTTCGCCGCTCGAATGCGCCAATTCGCAGCCTCTATTCCTGGCCAGTCAAATAGAATCAAGATGATGGTATTCTATGAGATTGGTTACAGAATTGTTCTCAATACTCCAATAGACACAGGTAAAGCGCGCGGAAATTGGTATCCCTCGTTGGGCGCTCCTGATATGAGTGTGAGCGAGTCGGCGCGAGGTTCCGGCGTATCTATTGGTCGGATACAGTCGTTTGTTAAGTCTAGCACCAATCCAGGGACAGTTTACCTTACTAATAGCTTGCCTTATATCGACCTTTTAGATGGCGGATGGAGCGGGCAAGCGCCGCAAGGATTTACCAACAAGTCTATAAGACAGGGACTAGCTAGAGCTAAGAAGACGCAGCTAATCTCTTATCCTAAAGACCGTAAGGGTTAAAAGATGGCAGGCGGAATTATAGGCAGTGAGCGAGTCGTTGTCTCAGTAGGTGAGGATGGCAACGCCTCTAAACAACTCATCAATGCTTGTAATAATGTTGCCACTGCGGCGGATCGCATGGCTGGCGCAACAGAGCGTAGCACTGAGAAAACGCGACGCGCTGGCCAGCAATCCAAACAAACATCTGGCGACCATCAACAACTATCATCAGCAATGCGTGGTGTTTATGATGTTAGCGGAATTCTGCAATCGGCATTAGGCGGTTTGTCTCTCGGGTTAGCGGTAACTAAAGTCATTCAAACCGCCGATGCTTACACGAATTTTCAGAACCAATTAAGGCTAACAACCAGAACGATGACGCAAACAAACGCTGCGTTGCAATCATCGTTTTCCATAGCACAGGCCACCCGTGCAAATTGGAACGCTATCGTTCCGACATATCGTCGTGTTAGTGACGCTCTTAAATCCATGGGTAAAGATACGTCACAAACAGCGTCAGTTGTGACAACAATAGCTCAAGCTGTTGCACTGTCAGGGACATCATCAGAAACAGCCGCTAATGGTGTTTATCAGTTCAATCAAGGTCTGGCATCCGGTGTGCTACGTGGCGAAGAGTTCAACTCTGTCATGGAAAACACGCCCGGCCTTGCGCGTGCGCTGGCACAGGGTCTAGGCGTTGGCGTTGGTCAATTGCGAGCTATGGCTGAAACTGGCCAATTGACCGCAACGAAAGTCACCACCGCATTGGCTAAAGCAGCGCCTCAAGTGGCGGCTGCATTCGCACAAGTTACGCCTACAGTTGATCAAGCAATGACCACTGTTAGTAATGCATTTACCATGTATGTTGGTAAAATGAATGAATCTCTGCGTTTTACCGAACTACTAGCTAAAGGTATCATTTTCTTAGCTAATAACATTAGCGCCGTTATGCCGGCCGTTATTCTATTCGGAACAGCGATAGCGGCGTGGGGAATTTCCGTTGCTATTCCTCTAATAATGACACTAGGCGGTGCGTTTATCACATTTGCCACAAGTGTAACAACTGCGGCACTTGCATTAACAGTGTCAATGCTTCCAGCTATTATCTCTCTAGCCGCTGTCATAGGTGGCGCTTTACTTGCAATGCAGGCTTTAGGCGTTAGCTTTCAGGACTTGTATAACAAGGCTGTAGCACTGTTCCCACAATTGGCGATTCTTCAAGAATGGTGGAGCAAAGGATCAATCGCAGTAAAGGACTTGGTCGGTAAATATCAGGAATTGAACGCAAGTCTAGGCGGGTTGCAGACTGGAGCGACTAACGCAGCGAAATCGATCAATATGCTTGATGCGTCTATGAATAAGGCGTCGGGAGCTTCGAACGAACTGGACAAATGGATTCTGCGTAATGCGCAAAATTTTGAGCGAGAGGCAGAAGCGGCGCAAGCAGCGGCGTATGCTAAACGTTCAAACGCTAGCGCAACAGATAGCGCAACCAAGTCTCTAAAAGACGCAGACAGCACTAGAAAAAGCTACAATGACAGTCTGAGTAAGACCGGTCAAGGCTATGACAATGCGACTAGCTCAGCGCTTCGGAATACGTCGGCTGTTAATGATAACAACTCGGCAGTTCGTAACGCATCCGGTAGCTACAATCAATATACCGGCTCGATCAACTCGGCGGCTAATGCTCTTAGTAATCTTAGCGCGGCTGAATATAATCGTCAACGTTGGCTCAGAGCTAATGAAGCCTACGGCACCGGCTCTGGAAGTTCAAACAATAATGGTTATGGTGGCGGTAACGAAGAAATGTCTTTCGGCTTTCAGACAGGAACGTCATTTAAATGGGGCGAAGACACTGTTGGATCGGTTGAGTTTGCCGGAGATTATGGCACTGGTATTGATAAGGCGACAGGTAGTATTTGGGGTTACGATAAAGCAAAGAAAGTACAAGACGAATTTAACAGAATGAGAAAAGCATTTCCTAATTTGACATTTGAAGAAGCTAAACCTGCACTAGAGGCTTATTACCGCAATCAAGGTATAGACCTTGAATACTGGTTGTCTAAAATAAATCAAAGGAAAAACTCACAGGCTGATAAAACAACAACAACGTCTGGATCACCGTTTACAGGATCGGCCTCTTCAATATCAACACCGTCAACCTCAACAACATCATCATCCAATCAGGATAGGCGACCTATCGTCATCAACATAACTACGCCTGATGCGGACAGCTTTCGACGCACCAAACGTCAAACCGCGATGGACGCCAGACGTATGGCTCAGAAGGTAGGGCAATGAGTGGTCGAATTGTTGATAACGTCAGATTGCCAGAAGACATTGAACGTGGGGCCAGAATAGGCTTCATGTGGAATACGTCTGTCGTGACATTAGCTAACGGCAAAACTACGTCTAACCGTAACTGGCAAGATTGTCTTGTTCAAGTCGATTGTGGTTATGGAATGATGGACAAGAAAAATCCAGATGACTTGCAAGATAGCTATGAGCGTATCCTTGAATTCTTCATGGCGCGCAACGGTCGACATAGAGGCTTCCTGTTTCGTAACCCCATTGATCATGAAGCAACGCTAGAACCTCTTAAGGTTATCAGCGAAGACGATAGAACCTATCAACTAGGCATTCTATATGATGACTATTTTAGACGTATAACCAGACCTGATGTTGAGACTTTAGTTATTTATAATGACGAGACTCTTCTGGCCGAAGCTGATTATTCACTAGGAGAGCTTGGCGTTGTGACGTTAAACGAAGCTCTAGATGTGGGTACTCTATCTGCGTCGTTTCAATTCGATATCGCTATGGTGTTTGAAGGCGACAGTTTGTTCGCAGCTATTCAACATATCCGAGCAGGTGAGTTCCCTGATATAAATTTAATTCAGGTACAAGAATGACTCGCGCTTGTCCAGTTGCATTGCTTGCCCACATTAAGAGTGGGTCAACGCAGCTTTGCCGTCTATTCGAAATCCGAACAGTCGCCGGTATCGAGCATTATTTTACGGATAGTCAACAAGATGTTAAGATAGGTGACATTACCTATAAAGCAAAGCCTGGAATTGAAATCAGCGCAATTCGAGAGAATGCGGATGAAGGTTTTGCAGACGCTACGGTCACGCCCATTCTTGACGACGATAATATCAGAGAAAAGGACGTTCGCAACCGTCTGCTAAAAGATGCGACAGTTAAGATCAGCATTGCTTGTTGGAGTAATCCAGAATACGGAACGATGTTTGTCTATGGCGGTAAGCTTGGTGACAATATTATCACTGGATTGCGAGCGGAAATAACCGTCATCGGAAGTTCTGATGCCGGTGCTGATCTAACGCTAGGTGAGGTTTTTTCGGAACGTTGCCGCAATATTTTTGGTGATCGCCGATGCGGTGTTGATCTTGATAAGCTTAAGGTTCCATTCCAAGTCATCGGACTTGTTGAGGGAACAAAGAACAAGTTCTATGTGTCTGTAGAGCTTCCCCAACCTGATAATACAAACGATGAATTAGACAACATAACAGAGGAATTGATAACGATGGGATCGGGCGATTACGTCGTTCCCGAGTGCAGAGCCCTGGCGGTCACGGTGCGAGGCTCGGGAGGCGGTGCCGGCCTACTCGCTGCGCCTGGCTCTCCTACGTCGTTTGGCCCGCTCTTGGCCACCGGAGGCAGCGGAAACGCCTCGCCGTCGCTCGCTGTGCAGACGCACGCCCGAGACGGCATCGGATCAGGCGGCAGCACAAACCTAAGAGGCAAGGGAGAAGCGGGAGGCTCTTGGTTTCTTCTAACAGGCGGCGATGGAGGCTATACATCCAAAGTGTTCGTTATTGGAGAAGACCTACAGATTGGAGATAGCATCCCCTATTCTATCGGTTTAGGTGGAATTGCAGATAATAATGAAGATCACGGGCAATCTATCGGAAGGTCTGGCACAATTAAAATAATAACGCGAGATCAATTAACAACTATTGACAACGGTTATAATTTCGGCTCTATTCTTTGGAGCGAAGGCGAAAACAAAGGTGTTATTCATAGCATTATCTCTTATGCTAATGACGGACTTATTACTGTATCGACAATGCTTAACGATCCAATTAAAATTGGAGATAAAGGTTTTTTCCGTCCAGGCTGTTCAAGATATCGTTCTAATTGCATATCATATGATAATATTATCAACTATCGCGGTGAGCCTGACGTTCCAAATATTGTTCCTGTAACAATTGGAGCTAATGCGGTTCCCGACAAGATTGAAACTAAATCCGACTTCTTACGGATGGGTTAACATGACAAGCATGCATCCTATCCCTGTTGGGAAACCTAAAGTCAGGACGTCGGTTGAGCGCGGAGATGCGATCACTAATTTAACGCTAAAGTCTCAGACATGGGGAGTTTTTATCCCTATTCATTGGGGTAATATCAGACTTGCGGGTTATCAAGTTTGGTCTAGCGGTTTTTATAATCTTATCATCAAAACGATGAACGATTATCCTTTCATGTTGACATCGTGGACAAGCGATAACAGCTATTATGAATTTGAACCCGCCCGCACTTATACGACTCAATATTTACAGCCTGCAATTGATATAGCTTACAGCTTCGGAATGAACGGTGATCCGTCTTATAGCCGGCGTTTATCTAAATTGTTTATGGATGATATGGAAGTTTATAATGCAGATGACCCTGATTCTGCTTACTATTCTTTTGAAATATTGAACGGGCGCAATCGCGAAGTTAGCGAAATTATTAAATCTTATCTTGAAGAGAAGACAACATACTATCCCGATCAACTTTACACTGTCATTGAACGTCTGACTTATCAAAGTGAAACGGGAATACCAGATCAAGTCACGGCCGAATTCAACACAACACAACACGACACCACCCCGTTAGGTTCTGTCTACACAGGCATTCTAGCTGTAGAACCGTCGTCCGTTTTTATGCCTGATTTTGACAATAATATTATGTATATCTATAGGGACGAATTGCCTTATGGGCGTATTGAAAAATATGATCTAGACACAAGCGAGATCATTTCGAGCAACAAAATCGTCATCACCGGTCCAGAAGGAATGATGCAGGGCAACACAATTAAGGCTAATCTCTGGTTTCCAAAAAATCGGCTTATTCTTTATCAAGTCATTAATCGTGGCCCGAGCGGTTACGATTCGGAATATAAGAATCTTAAGTTATGGGCAATCAATCCAGATACCGGCGAAAGCGTCGGATCATTTGGCACAAATGTAGAAGGCGGTTTGCCCGGCGACGATTTGAACGATCAAGGTTTGCCGCCATGTCAAGGTGCCCACACTTTGCTAGATGAAAGCGTGCGAGCCATAGGTTGTTTCTATCGTCCTGTTAACGCTAAGACGTATATTGTTGAAGTGACTGGCAGCGGAACAACGTCTGTCTCAATTAACGTTACCAAAAAAGAAGATTTACCTTTGAACGCTTATCCTTCTGATACAGCGGAAGGTTATCAAGGCACGACTTATTACGCTTACTATTACTTGTCCGAAGATCGACTTGATATCTATAAGCAAACATTAGCCGGTTCTACTCTTTGGAAGCAGCTAAGCGGTAGTGTTGAGGAACTGCCGACTAGGCTTATTTGTTATCAAAGCAAGTTGCTTGCCCTTAATGAAGATCGAGCAACTATGTATCGTGAGGATGGCAATTCTGTTGTTTATGACAAGGATTTCACAGATAACCCGTTGACAGATATCAGCGATGCTAACAACACATCCATGTTCGGATACTACAACAATGGTTCTATCGGATGGAGCATTGGGGTTAGCTATTTGGGCATTCTCGACATCAAGGACGGAACTTTTAAGATTAATGAATATGACGTGCCTGGTTACGGCAGAGCCTGGGATAGCGTAAAAGGTCGGTTTTGGTCATGGAATAGAAGCGGTGACAACAGAGTCAGATATTTTCAATCTAACGCACCTATAGTCGGCGGTAAGATTAAGCTTCGCGATTTCATGCGCAGTCTATACGTCTTCACTGGCGTATATGAGCCGGATTATTTTGAGTTTCAAGATATCGAAGACGAGATTCACGGCGCTGTTTTATTTGAGCCTAGAACTGTCATCGATGTTATCGCCGAAGTGATGGCGCTTTATAGGATCAACAAGTTAGAGACTGTAAACAAGATCATATTTTATCGTAATCAACTTGCTACAGGCAGCATTACGATATCCGAAACCGTTAACCTTCAGGATTTAGCTCTAGCATCGGAAAACGATGATCCGATCTATTGTCTTAAAATTATTCAAACATCAGATCAAAGCATCAGATCGCAAATCGATTTAACCTTTCTGGATATAGATGCTAACTATGTCCCGAACACCGTTTCTTATCGTCGGCCAGACGCACTGTCTAATTCGACAGATGCGTTTCAGATCAATGTCCCTATTGTGATGAGCAAAAACGAAGCTCTGAAGCTTATTCAGACAGTTTCCGCTGATCTAGAAGCCGCTGAGAGCAAGTTCGAGTTTCGTTTGCCTCAGTCTTATCTGAATATCACTAAAGGGGATATCATTCGGGTTAAGGATAGAGAATTCGACAATCTTGTTAAAATAGTTGAAACCAATATCAACGGTGATTTCTCTAACTCATTTATCGGCGAAGGGGTTGTTGCTCAAGAGCTAGTCGATATTCAAGTTCCTGATTTGCCCGCTCCAACGGTTACGAACGCCTTCGGTTCAGGTAAAACGTTTGCCCATATATTCGACGTGCCGGCCTTGTTGCCTGAGCAAAACCCGGATGATGATAACGAATTCATTCAATACAGTGTGATATACGGTGAAAAAGACAAATGGCAAACGGGTTATCTAACTCGTTTCCAGAACGATTTATTCAGATTCATCTATGGGACTAACATCGGACTTCCCATTCTGGCCTATCAAACAAATAACGCTCTAACTTCTAAACGATGGGTCGTTGATAATGATGACCTAAACGTGACGCTGTTATTTGGCAAATGGGATGAAACTAGAAATAGGACTGTAACACAGCTATTTGAGGATAAATCTAAGAATGTCGCGTTCTATGGCGCGGCAGGACGATGGGAAGTTGTTAGATTTTGTTCCATTCAAGACGGTAAGGTTAAAGGTATCTTACGCGGCACCCGCGGAACTGATACTGTTGTCGGTAGTCATCATGTCAACGACTATTTCATCCCTATTGTGGGCAGCGTGTTGACAGAAATTAGGGACGCAGAACTGATCGGCACGTTCGAACGATATAAGGCGGTCACTGCTACTCAATCTGTCGACAACAGCAAGGAATTCTCAAACAAGATTGAAGCCGCGTCTTTGAAACCTTGGACCCCGGTAAATATTAAGGTTATTCGTGAGAGTAACGACGATTTAACTATAACATGGACAAGACGAGATCGTAAAAACAGTTCATGGGGACAACCTGAATTGGTCAATTCAGAGGGTTCTTTAAAGTTTGATTTAGAGATTTATCTAGATGTGGAGATTGTCAGAACGGCCGCTGAATTGATCGAAGCGAGTTATACTTACGTTGCCGCTGATCAGATTAGTGACGGACTAGAACTTGACGCCAAAACGATAACGCTTCAAATATTTCAGCTTAGCGAAGTCGTCGGGCGAGGTTTCGGCCGCAAGGGAACGTTCAATGTCGAATAACTTAAGTCTTGTCGAAATCGCCGAAGGTATGAGCGATCCTGAAACGGCTGTTAACACAGCTTTGCAAAAGATCGGCGAAGCTATAACTGAGTTTATAACAATCGATGTGACCGGGGGTAACGTTTCATTAACCGAACTTGAATGTCAAGAAAATCAAGTTATTAAGGTTATCGCCTCTGCAACTTTGCGAACGATAACAGTTCCTCAAATGAAACGTGTGCTTGTATTTTATAACACAAGCGCAAATCCTGTTAGTATTGTTCTCGGAACAACAACATTAACACTTGATGCAAACGCAAGCGACATTTGCTATCTGGACGGAACAGCTAATGGTCTTTACGGACTAACTTCCGGTGGAGGTAGTGGGGGCGGTATTTCTGACGCACCAGCGGACGGCTCGACATACGGACGTAAGGATAACACCTGGACCAATGTGGCATCAGGTGGAGGCGGAATCTCTGACGCACCAGCGGACGGCTCGACGTATGCGCGTAAAGACAATGCTTGGATCGGTATAACGTCCGGTGGAGGCGGCGGGGGATCATGGGATTTCAACCCGCCGTCAGCATCGGATTTTGATAATACGATTTACCACGGTAGCGCTCGTCTGCTACTATTAGCAGACGATACTGACGCGGGATTGCTATGTGACGCTGGCGTGCTTAATGGCGACGGCAATAACCGAGGCGCTTTGAAACCTGTAAACGGATCAGCGGATTTCGACATCATCGCCAAATGCATAGCCTGGATGCCCGACTATAATTATCTGTCTTACGGTCTAGCTCTATATCGCACATCAGGCTCATACAGTGTTTTCTTCGGTTTCGGAACAACTAATTCAGGGAATTCAGTTCTAGTTCAGAAATGGAACACAGCGGGATCGAGCTTTTCCTCTAACGAACTTTCTATGTTCAGCGAGAACGCCAGATGGTTTCGCATTAGATTCACACAATCAACAGGCGTTATTAGATTTTTTGTTTCAATGGACGGTAAAAATTGGAGTCAGGTTCACACTGACACTGCCTCAAATTTGTTAGGTGGAGCGCCGACGCATTGCGGACCATGTATGAATACTAACAACGGCTCTTATAGTAATTTGAATTTCAAAATGTCAGTGCCATACTATTCAGGCTGAGACAGCAAACAACCCCGCTAACCTGTGTTAACGGGGTTGTTTTAACTGTTATGATATTGTATTGAATGAAATTCTATCTATCGTCGTGGGCGATGACCGTCAATAACAGGTTCCCGCGTCTCTGCCACTAAGGCTTCGAAATCCGCCCTGTGTGGCCTCGCAACCGTTCGCCGGCGCCGGTTTGTCCAGTGTCATGCTCGATGCCGCTGGCCGGCTGGAAACCACGCGCCACGGCCCACGCCAGCCCTGCACCGGATCGGAACGAATGCCAGGCACCGTCGCTGGCCCGTAGGTGATCCCGAGGCGGTATGATTCGCGAGCCTGGACGACGGTGCCCACACTGAGGCTACCAGCGAGAGTGAGCGCGGCGAGGCAGACATGGGTCGAGTGCAATTTGATGGATTTGGGCATTGTCTGGTTTCCTCAGTGAGCGAATTAGCAGGTTTTAGATTACAAGTTAAAAGTTAAGATTTTCTTGCAGTCTCGCCGGCCTAACTGTAATTCTCGTCATAGATAAACATTGTTTCGCAGTCGGAACAGCACGGTACTACTTCGCGCCAACGTCCCCAATAATACACATTGCAATGTTCGTTCTCGAGTTCATCATCGTCATTTGGAGTAAGATGATTGACGAAAATATACACTGCCAGATCGTATCGCATTAAAGTCCCCTTCTGTTCCTGAAAATGCTTATCTGACAGACTGCCTCATATAGCAAGAGTTAAAACTACGGATGGTTAATCCTTGGTTAAATTGGTGCTAGGAATGCAGCGCATTTTTCCTTTTTGCGTAGGCGTGCAAAGCATATCTCCGATTTCAACTATGGTTCCGCCACTATTAGCAAAGTTGATTATGATAATCAACGACAGAACCACACCAAAGAAGAAAGTTATAAGTTGGCCTTTAGTCATTTACATTTCCCTAGAATAAGAGTTTTTCCTTGAAACGTTGGAAATAACCCATATCCGACAACATTTGATACGCTCGTTCAATATATACGTTGTAGTTAATGTCATTCGGAAAAGTCTTAGGTAGGTCCATACAAGGCTTGCCGCCATCACTCTCGGAGACCTTACGGTTCCCAATCACATAATTT